>FWWL01000160.1_pt1 | contig 192462 bp, 152 predicted proteins | sample 2228331 | NCBI WGS metagenome assembly FWWL01 (sample SAMEA103939775, study PRJEB20133) | metagenome | reverse complement strand
GTGCAACCAGTTGTTCGAGGACATCCATAGTCGTTCGTCTCCATACTAGTAGTGTGATTATAAACTACTATTGTGAGGGATGTCAAGAGGACGGTAGGACGGTAGGTGTGGTTGACGTATTTTTTTCGAGTTGCTATACTTGCGTCCTGGCGCTTCAGAGAAAAACAAACGTGAGTAATGATGGCTGCACCTCAACGCATCTTAATCATTGGGCTCGATTGTGCTGCGCCAGAATTGATATTCGATGCGTGGCGCAATGAACTGCCAGCAATCGCCAGCCTGATGCAGCGCGGCGTCTTCGCACGGCTGGAGAGTTGCATTCCGGCGATCACAGTGCCAGCGTGGACGTGCATGATGAGCAGCCGCGATCCCGGGCAGCTGGGCATCTACGGGTTTCGTAATCGTGCCGACCACGGTTACACGCGCATGATCACCGCCAACGCTCGTGCAATCACCGTCCCACGTCTTTGGGATCTGCTCGGCAGAGCCGGAAAGCGCGTCGGTCTGGTTGGCGTGCCCCAAACCTACCCCGTTTCATCAGTCAACGGCGATCTGGTCAGTTGTTTCCTCACACCTGATGATCAGGTGCAATTTACGTATCCATTATCGCTGAAGCAAGATATTGCGCGTTGGGTGGAGGACGAATTCTTGATGGATGTTCCCAATTTTCGTTCCACCAACAAGTCTGCCATCCTGCAAGATATTTATCGGATGGCAGATCAACATTTCACCGTATGCAAGCGCTTACTGGAACGTAAGCGGTATGATTTCTTCATGACGGTCGATATGGGCGTTGATCGAATTCACCACGCCTTCTGGAAATATATGGATCCTCATCATCCAAAATATATTCCCGGAAGCCCGTTTGCCCAGGCTATTTATGAGTATTACCGCTTTATCGATGAGCACATCGCCGATCTGCTGAACCTGATCGATGACCGGACGATTATTCTGGTGGTCTCTGATCACGGCGCCAAAGCAATGATCGGGGGTTTCTGCCTGAATGAATGGCTGATTCAGGAAGGTTATCTGGCGCTGAAGGAATATCCCGAGACGCCAACATCACTCGACGAGTGTCGTATCGATTGGACGCGCACACGCGCCTGGGGAGCGGGCGGATACTACGGTCGTCTGTTCCTGAATGTCGCCGGTCGCGAGCCGGAGGGCATCGTCGCTGCAGACGAGGTCGACCTGCTGCGTGATGAAATCACGGCAAAACTGGAGTCCCTGCCCGATCACACCGGACGAAGTATGGGAACACGCGTGTTTCGTCCAGAAGCGATCTACCGCGAAGTCCGAGGGGCAGCTCCCGATCTGCTGGTCTACTTCGGTGATCTGAACTGGCGTTCAGTTGGCAGCGTCGGTGGAAGGACTCTGTACACATTCGAGAACGACACAGGTCCTGATGACGCCAATCACGCACAGCACGGCATTTTCATCCTCTACGACCCGCGGCGAGGCGGTGGCGGACGATACATCGATGAGATCAGCATCTACGATGTTGCCCCAACATTACTCCATCTGCTCGACCTGGATGTGCCGCCTGAAATGATTGGAAAGGTGCGCAACCTGTGGGACTGAGCGTATCGGTGGTCATTCCCAGCCTCAACTCTCCGATGATCGACCAGGTGTTGGCGGCGCTTTGCGCGCAGAGCGCACCGCCAGACGAGCTCCTGGTCGTCGGTCTGGACGCGGCGGGTTTGGTCAAAGAAGATGCGCAGGTACGGTTCATTTCAACCGGCAGGCCGGTCAGTCCTGCCTGCGCGCGCAACATAGGCGCTCACAGAGCTCGTGGTGATATCATCTGTTACATCGACGCCGATTGTATTGCGGCGCCAGATTGGATCGAGCGCCTGCTGGAGCGCCATGCTCAAGGAGCTCAGATCGTCGGTGGAAGCATTCTGATCGAGCGAAACAATTACTGGCAGTACTGCGATAACCTCGCTGCATTTACACCATTTCTTTCGGTGAGCCCTCCTGGCGCTCGCCCGTACCTGCCCAGTCTCAATCTGAGCATTCGCCGTTCACTGTTGATGCAGTTCAATGGTTTTGATGAGCGATTCCGATTGGCGTCCGGCGAAGACACCGATCTGTGCTTCCGCCTGCGACGCGCAGGGCACACCCTGTGGTTCGAACCCCGCGCCGTGGTGGCTCATCGTCATATACGCGCCTCTCCAGGCGATCTGTGGCGTCATCTCTACATATATGGCAAGGTGTACGCCGAGATCTATCCACAGTACCCGGACCTGCTCGGCGTCTGGCGGCGGATGCGTGCCAGCATGGCTTTTCCCGGAGCATTGCGCCTCCTCGGACCGGCGTTGACCGTTTGCGACTTTGTCGAACGTTTGATACGCTGGCCCTACATATGGCGTTATCTGGACGCCACTCCTGCGTTGTTGCTGGCATCTCTGGCATGGTATCACGGCGCCGCCGCCACCCTTCAATCGCAAAACGAAACGGTGGCTGATAAGGTATGACCGCCATACCAACAATCCCGGCGCCAAACGAAGCGCTACGCTTTCTCGATCAGGTGCGCATCCTGGAGGATAACGTCGATCACGATATTCGCAATTCGGCGCCCCAGGAATTGTCGTATTATCGGCTCATTCATTTGCGCACCTGGTTACGAGTGCTTCATCTGATTCGTCAGGCATTTCCTGCAATTGAACGACCGTTGCGCATCCTTGAGTTGGGAGCGTCCCCATATTTTTTTACGGCACTGCTTGCTCATCACGTACCATGCGAGATTGTTACATCCACGCTTCCGGCGCTGACCTGGCCTGGTGAACCGTTGGCGATTCGTCCCTACCCGGTCGTTATTTCGTGCGGCGACATGCGTCCACTGCTTCGATTTGAGACATGGACGTTCAATATCGAGAAAGATAATTTTCCCTTTGCCGATGGATCGTTCGATCTCGTTTTATGTATGGAGGTGATGGAGCACCTTACGTACAATCCATCACATACCCTTGCTGAGGCACACCGTGTCCTGCGCCCTGGCGGAAAACTGCTGATTACTATCCCCAACTATCTGCGCTCTCAACGCATCGTTCAGGTTGCACTGGGACGCCCGGATGATTTTCCGTATGTTGGAACCGGCATCCAGGGACGCCACCAGCGTGAATTGACCTATAGCGAGGTGAAGATTCTCCTGGAGGCGTGCAATTATCATATTGATTATCTTGATGTCGAGATTGTATGGCCCTGGAGTCCTGCGATGACGCTGGCCGGGAGAGTACTTGCAGCGCTTCTCCACGGGTTTCTGCGCCTGCCGCTTGCGTATGCTCGAAACCGACGCGAACTGATCATTGCACTGGCAAAGCCGGTCGATGAACCGCGACTCGGGTACCCGCCTCAGCTCTATGATGACCCGATGGCGTTTCCACAGGAAATATCGCTTCAAAGGTGATTACATGGCAACAGAGGAGCGATGGTTATCTCGATACGCTGAATTATATCGATCTATTCACGACAGTGCACTTGCATATCTCCAGGCCTGGAAAAGGGCGCAGAACAATCTTAGGGTCCTGGAAATCGGCGCTGAGCCGTATGTATTCACATCACGACTGCTCGAGATGTTCGACTGGGAGGTTGAGTGTGTCAGTGCACCTCCCTACATCTGGCCCGGTGAAATGCCAGAACCGCAGTACACTGCTGTGCGCATCCCCGTCAAGAAACAGATGCGTCACGCGCCAGTCGTGTTGTTGAATGTCGAGCGAGATGCTCTGCCATACCCTGATGACCATTTTGACGCAGTCCTTTGCATGGATGTCGTACAGTACCTGGGGTACCATCCAACGCGAATGTTCTACGAAGCGCGACGGGTGTTGCGTTCCGGGGGGCTTCTGTTGCTCACCATGCCCAATGGACTGAGTATGCGGCGCCTGTTGTGGTTACTGGGAGGCATTGTGGATGCCGATCCGTTTGCCGCCCGAGGCGTGTACGCACGCCGTCAGCGAAGCATTGCGCCTCAAGAGATCAGTGCGCTGGTCTCGGGGTGTGGGTTTCAAGTTGAACGCCTCGAGTTTCTCGACCTGGCGCCGTTGCCCGATGCACGCTGGCCGCATTTTCTGGCGATCGGGGCGCGGATTCTTACCAGCATCCCGTTGTCGGTGCTCTCCAGGCGGCGCGACTACATCGTACTGCTCGCAACAGCGTCCTGTCCGCTCCAGGCAGTTTACCCAGCCGGTGTGTATCATCAGGCCCGTCTCTACCCGCCATTGACTCAAAACGCGCCTGTGAGACGCGATTCGACTGATACACCAGCGGGTTGACCATGACACACTGCCCTAGAGAAGACAGACGGTGAAACACTGGGCATTACAGGCTGCACGAAACACGGCGCTTGTCGTGGTCGCTGAGGTGCTGGCACGTGTTGCCAACAGCATCCTCTTCGTGTTGCTCACCTGGCGCCTTGGGGAAATGGAGGCGAGCCGATACACCCTGGGTTTTACCTTTACCCTTTTCCTGATCCAGTTTTCTCTTGGCGGGATTGATCAATTACTGACCCGTGAAGTCTCAAAAGCGCCCACCCAGGGTGGTGTTATTCTTGGAACCTTTCTCCTGGCGCGCTGCATCAGTTCATTGCTGCTCTACATGGCACTCATCGCGTGGATCACAGGACCATTCGGCTACGACTCGGTCACCAACCAGATTGTTCTGATCGTTGGTGCAACGTTCATTCCTGATAGTCTGACCGCCTTATGTCAGGCATTTCTGATAGCGCGCGATCGCGTTGCGTATGTAACCTTGCTCGGCGCATCGACCGGTGTTTTCAAACTCATTCTGGGGTCTGCAGCGATCTGGCTGGGAGGAGGCGCGCTGATTGCTGCAATCATCATTCTGATGACAAGCTGTATCTCGCTGCTGCTTCACGTCGCTCTTATCATTGCTCGCTTTACCCGCCTTTCAGTCAGTCTGAAACCGACCTTCCTGATGGAGCATGCCCGCTCTGAATGGCCATTGCTCCTGATAGCCATTCTGACCACCCTTGAAGGGACAATTGATGCGATTCTGTTGTCGCGACGCATCGGAACGCTGGAAGTCGGCGTCTATGCCGCATCGACGCTGTTCCTGAATGCGCTGATGATTGTCCCTGCCGCATTTCGGCAAATCATTCTGCCAGAGATAACAATCAGATACGCTACTCAACGCGAGCGGGCCTTCGACGTCTATACCCAATCGGCAAGAGCGCTGCTGATTGTCACCCTGCTCTTGAGCGCCTCCCTGACGGTCAATGCTGATCAGATCGTCCCAATCGTCTATCGCGATCATTTTTCATCCGCTATTCCTGTCCTGCAAATCCTCATCTGGTCCTTCGTATTCACAACACTGCTCGTCCCTGGCGGGCGCCTGATGCTGGCTGCGGGACGGCAGGCAATGTTCGTTCCTTTACTGATAGGCAGTCTGAGTTTGAACGTCGTGCTCAATCTCTGGCTGCAACCGTCTCTCGGCGCAATCGGCGCCGCCATTGCGCGGGTTTCTTCCTCTGCGCTGATGCTGGCGCTCTCGTTTCTGTGTGTTCAGCGTATAATCTATCGCTGGCATGTTATGCCTGTGCTTACCGGACCTCTGGCGGCAACCCTGACCATGATAGCTGTCAATGTCGGGTTGCGCTGGGTTGGAGTACAGTGGATCGTTGCTCTGGGCATTAGCTGGCTGGTCTACGCCGGGTTGATCGTGATCCTGCGCGCTGTCAGCGCTGCTGAACTGCGACGCCTGCGAGATCTGTTGCTGCAGCGCATCGCACCGCTGACTCCCCCCTGATATCAGATGAGAAAACAGGATGAAAAGCGTATGTATCGTGTTCTCGTCATAGGACTCGACGCTGCCGGGCTCGATCTCATCGAACCCTGGATAGCCGCCGGGCATCTACCACATATTGCCCGCATCCTCCACAATGGCGCATACGCGCCACTGCGTTCGACAATTCCGGTGATGTCTCCGCCTGCCTGGACGTCGATGATCACCGGTTTGAATCCTGGAAAGCATGGCGTCTATGATTTCGTTCGTCTTTTGCCGGGCAGTTACCGACTGTACAGCACCCGTCGCGATCAAACAACATACCGCACAATCTTCGATCACGCCAGCGCGCATGGTCGGCACGTTATTGCGGTCAATATTCCTATTACCTACCCCCCAGCGCCGGTGCGTGGGATTATGATTGCCGGTCTTGGCGCACCGCGCAACGGACGCCTGACGCATCCGCCCGAGTTAGAGGCTGAGTTGCGCCAGTGGGGGTACCGCAGCGATATGGATGTCGCTTTTGCTCCCGGGAAAGAACAGGAATGGATTGTTGATCTCCAGCATGTTACTCGTGCGCAGACGAACACCATGCTGCGGTTGCTGAAACGCGAACCCTGGGATCTGGCAATGCTGGTGTATCGAGCGATTGACGAGGTCGAAACCTATTTCTGGCATCATATGGATCCCAGTCATCCTCAGCACGATCCGGAACAGGCAAAGTTGTATGGATCAGCGATCCTCAAGGTGCACCGATTGCTGGATGAAGAGATTGGTCGGTTGCTGGAAGTCGTCGACTCCGATACGGTGGTGGTCATAGTTTCGGATCACGGCGGCGGACCGGCGCATAAAGAGGTCTTTCTCAATGTCTGGCTCGAACAACAAGGCTGGCTGGTTCGGCGCCGCGGACATCCGCTGAACGAGTGGCGCAAGCAGATAATGCGGCGCCTTCATCTGACCAGCGATCATCTGGCGCCAATGCTCGATTTTCCACTGGCCTGGCGAATCCGCAATCTGATACCACAGCGGCTACAGCATGCGCTGGTACCCGAGTCGTCCGTCACGCTCGCGGATGTCGTTGACTGGTCGCGCACCCGCGCATACAGTTTTGGGAATATTGGACAGATATATGTCAATCTTCGCGGTCGCGAACCGCAGGGCATCGTCGAGCCCGGCGCCGAGTATGAGCGGTTACTTGATGAGATCACCGCAGCCTTGTACACACTCACCGACGAGGGACAGCCGGTAGTCGATGCTGTCTATCGCGGGCGTGATCTGTATACCGGCCCATACTCGGAGTACGGGCCAGATCTTAACATCATTATGCGCGGCATGGCATATGTGACACAGTCGTGGCGTGAGGCAGCGGGAAATCAAATTTTCAGCGCCTCAGGGACGCACTATACAGGCATTCACCGTCCATTGGGCATGCTCGCAATCAGCGGGCCGCCTGTTGCCGCTTCCGGCTCATTCCCTGAAGTACAGATCGTCGATGTCGCCCCGACGTTGATGTGGCTCATGGGTTTACCCATTCCCGATGATGTCGATGGACGCCCGCTGGAAGAGATGGTCGCGGATGAACGCCTGGAAACGCCTGCGTTCGTTCATGTCGAGCAGGCGATCGGTCCACTTGCACCACGCGCCACCTGGACCGATAGCGCTCAGGAGCGTGAGGTGCTGGCGCGATTGCGCGAACTGGGATATCTCGAATAGGACTAGTTCCAATGGATATCTCGATTAACCCAAAAGGAGTATTGTCTTTCTGGTGATGTGCAGTATCCTTTCAGTGGTCATTAAAAGCCAAAAGCCAAAACCGTAGCTATTCGGGAGAGGAGTCATTATGGGAAAACAGTTTTTCCGCATCGTCACAGTTCTTGCATTGCTGCTCAGCATGACTGCGATTGTCAGTGCGCAGAGCCAGCTGCCCGGCAGCGGCTGGTTCACAACCACGACCATCCAGAATGTGGACACTGGCGATGCCAATGTGACACTGCAGGTCTATTCGGGTCAGGGGCAAAGCACACAATCCGCATCGGCGACTGTCAGCATTCCGGTTGGTCAGAATAAGGTCTTCATCCCAGGAAGCGGTCAGGCGCCTGGCGCCGGTCCGGTGTTTGATGTCAGCCCGCAGCTGAGCGGACCCTTCAGCGGCTCGGCAGTGGTCCTGGCTGACCGGCAGGTTGTGGCAATTGGACAGCTGGGGAATAATGTGCCGTCTGGCTTACCTAACCTGGGCGTGAGCGGCGGATTTGCGAACGGCTTCTATCGCGGCGCGCTGACCACTGCTGCGACGATTTCGTATCCGGTGGTCAAGAACAACTGGGCAGGCAAGACAACAGTCTTCGCCATTCAGGCTGTCGGTGGCAATGTCAACTACACGGCGACGATCACCAGCAATAGTGGCGCGACTCACACTAAAAGCGGTACGATTGAAGCCAATCGTTCGCTCATTCTCGGTCCCGCCGACTTTACTCCGCCGATGCCAGGCACGGGCTGTGGCAACGATGTAAACACCTCACCCTGTTTTGGTTCGATTGAGGTGACGGCAACTGGCGGTACACTCGCCGGGACGGCGATTGAGTACCGTGTCGGTCAGTCGCCTGCCAAGGAAGTCCAATCGGCGGCGATGTTCACAACGAGTGATGCAGCGCAGGCTCTCCTCTGCCCGACCATCAAGGCGTCGTACACCCTGGCACAGAATCGCACGACCGGTATGACGGTCGCGAACATTACAAACAGTCCGGTTACGGTAAATGTTGTGTTTACCGTTTCTGCCGGACCTGGCGGTGCAGGCACGCAGTACAACGCCAGTGCGACGATCCCGGCCAAACGGTCAGTCAACTTCTCGAAGTTCGACGGTAACCTGGGCGGCATGCCTGATGGAACGCTCGCTTCAGCTCGCGTGTCCGCAAGCGCTGCCAATTCGATCATCGCCGTTGTCAATGAGTCGAACCCGGGCGGCAATCCGATCAAGTCGACTACCTATACCTGCTTCAGTGAGCAGTCTGCAACGCAAAAAGTAGCGGCGCCGCTGGTCAAGAAGAATCTGGGGGGAAGCACATCCGGTCCGACTGTACAGAATGTGAACTCGTCCGGTGCATTCCAGGTGAGCGCCACGTATATCTGCGGCGGTACGACGTACACGCCATCTACCACTCCATCACTGCTCAGCCCGATACTGCAACCCGGGCAGGCGCACACATACTTCAACCCGGCTGGCATTCCCGATAACGTACTCTGTGCGGTGACGCTCGATGCCGGTCCAGGCAATAAGATCGTTGCAGTCGTGCAGGAAACATCGGACTTTGCCGGCTCAAGCCCTGCCAATCTGCTCGATACGAAGAACTACGAGGGCTTCAATCTGCCATAACCACAGAACGTCCTTCGTGACGAGTGCGCAGAGGAGCAATCCACTTGCTCCTCTGCGGTTTTTCGTGTACTCTACACCTCAATCGAATAGCCTGCCTGAAGCATACACACATCACGCTCTGCGGAGAACGATGCGTTGCTCGAATCTTCAGACGGGCCTGAATGGTATGGCATATACGATGGGACGTTTTCTGGTTGTGTTGACGCTTTGCCTTCTCCTCGGGACATCGTGCGGACCTCAGGCAGCCGCACCGGTATCATCGCCAACCGTTGAACCTCAGGAAATCCAAAATCCCTATCCCTATCCGTATCCTGAACCACCGCCCGAGCTGCCCCAGGGACCGCCATTTACAATTGATGGACCGGTCACTGCTGCAGAGGGTGTGGTTACCGGCAGCGGTCCGGCTGGCGTTCCGATCCGTATCGTCAATATTACCCGCGGTGCGGAAGATATCGCGACAACCACAATAGGCGACGATGGTCGTTTTCGTGCTACTATCGCCGGCAAGGTGACATCAGGTGATCGAATTGGCATTATGCTGGGCGACACGCGGGGCACGCCGTTCAAGCGGGAAGATTTTCTCAGCGGACCAGGATATCAGGATATTCCGTTTATCGGTATTATCTTCGCCAGTATTCTCGTTGAATGACCTCCAGCAAGAACAATGACCACCAGCCCGGAGTTCGATGATCTCGGTCGCAATTTACCTGCCGGTGCCCATCACTACCGGGCATTTGTCGGTCCATCGACAACGTATGATGTTGTAGGCGCCCTGCAGTTCGGTTTGCTGGTTACGCTTGGATTGCGTGAGCATCATACATTGCTCGATATTGGCTGTGGCTCCCTGCGGGGTGGTAAGCTGTTCATTCCTTATTTGCTTCCCGGGCATTACTATGGGATCGAGCCCGAACGCTGGCTTGTCGAAGAGGGCATTTCCCAGGAACTCGGGCAAGATCTCATACGGCTAAAGCAACCATCGTTCAGCCATGACTCGTCGTTCGCACTCAGCACGTTTGGTCGTCAGTTCGACTTCATTCTGGCGCAATCGATCTTCTCACATACGTCAAAGGCGCAGATCCATCGTTGCCTCGACGAAGCGGATAAGGTCATGTCCCCTTCTTCTCTGTTTGTCGCCAATTATGCCATTGGTGAACAGGATTATGAGGGTGACGATTGGGTCTATCCTGGAGGCGTCACGTTTACTCCCGCCTCAATGCACCGTTTCGGCGCAGAGCACGGTCTGACCATGCTGCCGGTCTACTGGCCCCATCCGCACGGTCTGTCCTGGATTGTTTTCGTGCGTCCAGGAAACGAATCCGCAGTGGATGCGCTGGCTCAGCAACCGGTGCAGCTGCAACAGGCGCTGGCTATGTGCCGGAGAAGACTGGCAGAAATCGAGGGACATCCGTATGTCAAACTAGGAATGTGGATCCGGCGAACATTGCGAAGATGGCTGGCGCGATCGGATGGCGTCGTTCCTCCACCCTCAAACGCCTGATAACTGAGAAGAGCAGGACACACGCCTGGCTCTCGCACAACATCCCTGGAGCGCCACCGGAAGTTTAGTTATTGGGGACAAGAGGCAAAAATACCGTATAAAACGCCTGATATTCGTACAAATGCTCAACAAAACCGTTCTGGTTCCTTCCTCCAGCGATGTACACTTTGTTATCGACGACCTGCATACGTGCATCTTGTAGATGAGCGTCTACCGGCAGTTGAAGCGGTTCCCAGACATCAAGATTGACGTTATAGAGCAATGCCGATCCCCCTGCCTCTCCCCCGCCTACTGCAAAAATCCGCCCGCCGGCAGCAACTGCCGCTAGGCGACTGCGCGCCTCTGGCAGCGGTGATCGAGTCGACCACGGAGCGCCTTGTTGCGTGTCATCAGACGCCGTGTAGGTTTCGTTGAATGTAACCGGTCCGTTGTCGTTTTCGCCACCGATAACGTAGATTCGCTCCTCAACTGTTACAGCAGCAGCAAATGCTCGTGGTTCGGATAGCGACCTGCGCTCTGTCCACGTGTCGCTATCCGGGTTGTACTGCCATACATCTGCACGGTATGAGCGACCATCCCATCCACCGAACAGGTAGATCTTGCCCTCAACAACGGCCAGCGCATAACCGCTGCGCGGACCGGGCAATGGCGCGAGGGTGATCCAGCGATCGCGCCGGGGTTCATATGCTTCCATCCTGTCACTGATGGCGCCAGATGCCAGCCGTCCACCCGGAACATAGAGCCGATCACCAACGACGATGGATTGGACGTCGGTGACAGCTGTCGGTTTACTGCTCAGCCGCACCCAGGTGTTTGTCTGCAAATCGAAACGTATCACGTCACTGCTCACACCATCGTTCGTTTCTCCACCCATTGCATACAGGTACTGTCGTCCCTCATAGGCGTAGGCAACCAGCGCAAACCCCGCCCGCGGCGATGGCAGGGGCGTGAGCGTTTTCCATCGCGGCTCGGCAGGCGAAGGTGCGACGACCGGCGGTTGAACAGTAGATGTCGGCGCAATCCGGTCGTTGCGCATGAGGAATGTCACTGCGATAGCAATAATTACGACGACTCCCAGCACTCCAGCGAACACAGGCACAATATGCCGGGAACGACGGTTGGTTATGTCTGGGGCTGTGTGCACCATCACAGCAGAACTGTCTGGTTGAAACGCTGAGACGGTGATAATATCCTTCCCTTCGTCGTTCTGATCTAGCGGAAGAATCTGTGGAACGGCAAAAGACTCATCTGCTTCTTTTTCGGTCGAGTCAACATCCAGCAATCCACTCCGCACTGCATACATGGTCGCCTCGGTCCGCGATGCCACGCCGATCTTGCCAAAGATGTTGCGCAGGTGCACCTTGACCGTATTGGCGCTGATGTTGAGTTGCGCCGCAATCTGCTGGTTGGTAGCGCCGGTGGCGACCAGGCGCAGGATTTCGCGCTCGCGCTCGCTCAGTTGTGGCAGGGTGTCGCTCGACATAGGATGATAGTTTTGGAACCTCGCTGTAGTACGGCGCGTGAGCGTGGGCTTAATGATTGCTCACCATCAGCACATCGCTCTTGCGCATGAGTCATTATAGCCGATGCCCTGTGGTTCTGTGATGATCGATTCTTTGCCTGTTTCGCAATCTTCCACAGCGTAGACCACAGATACCTGTTCACGATTGGGAGGTCGGAGGAAACCCTTCGCAAGCACGAATTGACGGCGGGATAGCGTTCGCAGGCGCTATGAGACGTCGCCCCGCCGACGAAGAAACACATGGTTATGTATGTGTGATGGTCTTTTCGAAACTAATCCGGTATGCGCCTGACGTCGTCGGAGTACGGCGGGTCGTGCCCCTGGAGCGCCTGTCGAACCCGGCGCGGGCGAGACACGTACAACCACAGCGCATCGAAATAGAGCATGCCACTTAAGGACCCCGCAAACGAAAGATCGCCACTCCACGCTCCTCGTAGATGCATTCAAACAATGGGGCGCCGCGAAGTGGTGCGGCGCGCAGCGCACCAGGACGGTCGCTGGTGTAGACGTGGGTGTATCCTCGCTCATGCATAAATGCAGCGAGATCCTCTGCACTCGCGAATGCGCCATGATCACGCAGCCACGATGTATCACGTTTGATTGCAGCAACGTCGGCCGGCGCTCCGTAGTTGTAGATAACCGGCGGTGTGCTGACCTGTCGCCCCGCAAGCGGCAGCAACCACCATCCTCCATCTGCGCCGCGGTCGACGTCGTAGAGCCAGCCGGCGGTTCCGACCACGAAGCGCGCATCGGGCGGGGTCGCCTGCGCTGCCCACGTGATCGCAGCCAGGTCTGCCGGTCCGGCGAGCACGGTGTCGGGTCGAACAATGGCGCGCCAGTGGTTTGCGCCCCAGAGTGCGACTCCAGCCGCCAGCGCCACGCTGCCTGCCCTCCAGGCATGTCTGCGCCAGTCAGTGTACACCAGCATACCTGCATCGATAGCTGCGATGCCCCCGGCAATCAACAGCGCCAGCGGCGCGAACATGGTCATGGTCAGCATTTCGTTGGTGATGAACGAGAGGTATGGTAACCCGATAACGACCGGATTTGCCAGGAATACCGCTATTGCGCACCAGAAGATCACCCATGCGATAGCGTGTCGTCGCTGCCAGAGCGCCATGAGCGCTCCTATACTGCCGAGCGCCAGTAGCATGCGGTTTGTTCCAGCCCAGAGCAATTCTACCGGCAAGGCGTTGTACCCCGCATTGCCGGCGATATGCATGGCAGAACTCCCTGTGCCGGGCAACGCCCGGCTCGCCAGCAGAACGATCCACGGCGCAGTCAGCGCCAGTGCTCCGATGGTTGCGCTTCCCAGCCACACAGCCAGGCGCTGCCGTGGCATTTGCCCGATATGCATCAGCCAGAGGGCGCCGCACGCCGCCAGCGTCAGCGTAAAGACGACAAAATGCACCAGACTGAGTCCTGCCAGCAGGATCGCCAGCAGGATGATCGATCGCGGGTTGGAGTGCTGACGGACGGTATCGAGGGTCAACAGCACTGCAGGCAACATGAGCATTCCGGTGAGCAGGGTGTACCGGCCCCAACTCACGTAGTATGCCGGCATCACCGACGCCAGACCGACAACCAGACCGGCGGCAGCGCCTGCAATCGGACGCTTCCAGAGACGCATCGCCAGCGCAGCATACGCCGGAACCGCCAGTGCGCTCAGGGTCTGCCCGCTCCAGAGGATCAATGCAGGCAGCGCCTCGGGCGCGCGGAGATTGATAGCCTGTGCCACGGTCGCAATGGCGACATGGTACCCCCAGTGATACGTCAATCCGTCCACGGGAAGGTATGGGCGGAGCGAAAGCGGTGCAGCGCCTTGCTCGATACTGACGCGAATCAGTAAGGTATGGTGGAGGGAGTCGACCCAGACCGGCAACGAGAGGTCACGGATCTGCTCAAAGCGCAGCCAGAAGGTCAGTACTGTACTGGCAGCAATGACCAGATGCCATATGACTGCATCAGGCATCAGTGATGGCGTCTTTGCCAGCACACGGTGGGACAGCGCCAGCACGATGATCAGACATCCTCCCAGCGCCAGATGCACCATTGCTGAACGAATCGGAACACCAGCCCATGTACTCCAGAGATAAACGATAGGAATCAGGCTCAGGCTCAACCCAACTGCCAGTGTGAATCGTTCAAGCGCCGAGTCGCCAGCAGCTGGCGCTACCCATAAGAGGAGCGCCAGCCCGGGAAGAGTCAATATGGCGAGAGAGGCAAGAACTATGACAAGAGCCACGGTATGTTCTGAGGCGCCTGTTCACAATCGGGGGTTCGTGGAAAGCCCTCGAGATCAAGAACCGGCGGCGGTATGGCTTTTGCAAGCGCCATGAGACATCACTCCGCCGACGCAAAGACACTGATGTTTCGATACGTGTGAACTTTTACGTTGTAGTCTCGCACCTGATAGATCAAGCACATGGTTCTTCGTCGTAAGAGTTCACACTCCTCCTGGGAACGCGGGCCTCTTGCTCGCACATCCTGGGAACGCGAGCCTCTTGCTCGCACGTCCTGGGAACGCGGGCCTCTTGCCCGCACGTCCTGGGAACGCGGGCATCCTGCCCACACATCCTGGGAACGCGGGCATCCTGCCCGCACACGCATAACAAGGGCGAGATTTCTGCATTTCCAGATTTACGTTTTATACCAATTCCCGATGATAATCCTGCATTGCCGCATTCGGTTTCAGGCTTTGTGATGCCAGGCGTAGTATTCCACAATCAAAAATCCAAAATCTAAAATGGTATTACCTCAACCGGCGCTCTCCAGACTGGCGTGGCTCCGACTGGCGCGGCTCCGACTGACGCGGCTCCGACTGGCGTGGTTCAGACTGATGCGGGTCGGATTTGCGCCGTTCTTCTTCGAGCGCCCGGGCAATCAGGCGCTCGAAAAAGCCGTCGCGCTTTTCTCCTGCATCAGAGCCTGGCTCAGATGGCGGAGCAGTCTGTAATGGCGGCAGCGGAGCAAGGATGACTATCTGTTGCTGCACGAGTGAAGCGACGCCTACATACACATCGATGAGCGTGACCGCCAGATCTCGCGCGATGTCCGGGATCGATCGCTGCCCATCGATCAGCGCCAGCAACGGACCAACATCTGCGCTGATCAGTGATTGCGCTTTCTGGCGCGGTATTCGTAAAACAGGAACTGCGCCCAACGCCGGCACGTAGGGACGCACTTTCGCCCACGTCTGCGCCTGATGCTCCGCCAGTTCGATCAGTTCCCACGGGTCCATCCAGAGCGTCGGCGTGACCGGCGTGCTATCGGCAAGAAAACGGAAAGAGGCATCTTGTTCGGCGAACATGCGCCCAATTGCATCAACGCCTTGCAGGACTGCCAGTTCGGCGTGCTGCGGCAACCCGTCGCGAAAGAAGATCCGACCGGTATCATCGCCAACCTGGACTTCCAGGACGCCGCTGACTGAACTATACACTGCCATTTCGATCAGTTCACGCAACGGAAACTGGCTGAGAGAACCTGCGAGTTGCACGTGACGTCTCCACTCGATAATGATACGCACCTCGTATAATCCGACATTGCGCCGTGCATGCTGGTATTATATCGTATGCTGTGTGCAAAACGTGCAGTGGGGAGGAGGATGGAGAGTGCGCCAGGATTCAGTCCAACACGAGACCTGACCGGAGAAGATGCGCCTGTCTGTGGCGCTGGCGCGAGCAACTCGACATCCAACGCGCACGTAGATGGTTACAGGATCGTCATAACTTATGAGGAACATTTGTCATGCGCACTGTCAAACAACGTATCGCTTCGCTTATAACAGCAGCGGTCTTTCTTGGCATCCTCTGGTTGATCCTTGGGCGCGTCTGGATTGTCATCTGGGTTCAGATACCCTGGTGGGGGCTGCTTTTGGCCGGCGTGATTCTGTTTCTGCTTATCGATTATCTGGTGCATCGTGCATTCGGCGGGAAGCCGTAAACGCGATCCTGGCGGTGAAGGAACGTTTTGCCATGCGACAGGAACCGCACCGTTTGTGAGGCTCTGTGAGTTGCTATGTTCCCTGAATTGACCGATCGCCAGCGTCGTATTGTGGCGCTGGCTGATGAACTTGCACGTCGTTTTGCTGAACGTGCCGATCAGTATGACCGCGAAGGACGTTTTCCTTTTGCGAACCTGGCCGACCTGCGCGAGGCCGGTTATCTGCGACTGGTTGTGCCGCTGTGCTATGGCGGTGAAGGCGCCGATTTGTTCGACATGGCGCTGGCGCAGGAGCATCTGGCGCGTGGCTGCGGTTCGACAGCGATGGCGGTCGATATGACTGTCCACATGATTGGGCGACTGGCGGAAACGATGTCGTGGCCCGCACCGGTCTTTGAAATGGTCTGCCGTTCGGTGGTCGAAGAGGGCGCACTGATTAACTCGGCGGCGACCGAGGCGGAGATGGGCAGTCCGTCACGCGGCGGCTTGCCGGCAACGCGCGCTATGCCCGTGGAGGGCGGCTGGCGCATCACCGGACGAAAACTGTTCGTCAGCATGGCGCCTGCCCTGCGCTGGTTTCTGGTCAGTGCAACCCTGCCGCCAGATGCCGAAGCGCCACAGGGTGCAGTCGGCAGTTTTCTGATCGAAGCCGGATCATCGGGTGTCCGGCTGGAAGACTCGTGGGGCGATTCGTTGAGTTTGCGCGCAAGCGCCAGTTATGATCTGATCCTCAATGAGGTGTTCGTCCCGGCGGATCGTCTGGTCGAGCGCACGCCAGCCGGCATCGCTCCGCGCCCCGGACCGCCGACGCAGATGGCGTGGTTTGCCCTGACCCTCTCTGCGGTGTATCTGGGTATCGGTCAGGCAGCCTGTGATACTGTCTGCACGTATGCGCGCGAACGTGTTCCGACCGCACTCGGACGACCGATTGCCACATTGCCGAATATTCAACGACGGGTTGGCGCGATGCAGGTAGCGCTCAGCGCAGCGCGCAGCGTTCTGCATCAGACGGCGCGCGCCTGGGTGGAACATCCTGACCGGCGCGCTGCAATGGCGTCGCAGATTGCCACGGCAAAGTATCTCTGCACGAATGCTGCCTGTGATGCGACCGATCAGGCGCTGCGAATAGCCGGCGGTTTTGGGCTGACGCGCTCACTACCGCTCGAACGCTATTTTCGCGATGCACGCGCTGGATTAACCCATCCGCCCAACGATGACGCAGCACTGGAACTGATCGGTAAGCACGCACTTGGAGGATAATTGTGGATCTGGGGTTACGTAATCGCGTTGCACTGGTAACCGGTGCATCGAGTGGCATCGGTGCAGCGACAGCGCGCCTGCTTGCGGAAGAAGGCGCCGATGTCGTGGTTGCATTCGGGCGCGATGAGACCGGCGCGCGGCAGACGATGGCGGCGGTCGAGACTGCTGGTCGGCATGCCTGGCTCTGTCGCTTCGACATTGCTGATGCTGCTGCAGTCGCTGCTGCCATCTCCTCGATCTGCGCCCAAACGGGGGGACTGGACGTTCTGGTCTTGTGCGCCGGGCACAATATCGTGACGCCACTGATCGATATCACTCCAGAGGAGTGGAGCACAATCATCGGGGTCAACCTGAATGGGTCATTCTACACGCTCCGCGCCGCGATCCCGTTTCTGCGCGACGGCGCTGCGGTTGTGACGGTCGCAAGCGTGGCGGCAACGACCGGCGCGCCGCATCACGCGCACTATGCGGCAGCAAAAGCCGGGCTGGTGAATCTGACGAAAAGCGCAGCACGGGCGCTTGCTCCACGGGTGCGGGTCAACTGTGTGGCGCCTGGCATTGCACTCACACCAATGGGACGCGATACTGTCGCCAGCCTTCCCCCTGATTACGCCCAGACGAAACTGGCACTGCAACGCTATGCCGAACCGGACGAAATCGCGCGGTGCATCGTCTTTCTCGCCAGCCCGGCTGCCAGTTTCGTGACCGGCGCCACCCTCGATGTCAACGGCGGACGGGAGATGCGTTGAAGTTGATTGACGCTCAGCGCAACAGATGCTACACTCTTGCCGGGCAAAGATTGACTGAGATGAGGGAGGGATGTATGTTCGAGAAGGTTGATCATATCGGTTTCGCCGTGCGGGATATCGACAGCGCCATCGCTTTCTACAGCCAGACGTTTGGAATCAGCGAGTGGGAACGGATCCCGATGCCAGAGCGGCATATGGAGGTCGCTGCAACGCGCATGGGTGATATGCTGCTCGAACTGATCGCTCCGACGTCGGATGAGGCGGCATTCGCCAAATACCTGAACGAGCGCGGTCCTGGCATGCACCACATTGCCTACAAAGTGAACGATATTGTTGCTGCTCTGGCTGAAATCAAGGCGCGCGGCGTGCAATTGATTGACGAAACGCCTCGCCCCGGTCTGCACGATACGCTGGTCGCCTTCCTCCATCCCAAGAGTTGCCAGGGTGTGCTGGTCGAACTAGTGCAGCATCGCCACTAATACCATTTTAGATTGTAGATTTTGGATTGGAGATTGCTGCGATAGCGTTGTGATGCGCTCTGATGAGCGTGCGCATGCGGCTTGTTCAATTCCAATTGGTATAAGATGGTTGAACCAGGCGCGCTTCAAGCCAGCGCGTCATCGGAGCGTCCGTGACAGAGCATCTACGCCGTAGCATTCTCATCTCGCTTGCCCTGGGGCTGTTCGTAGCGATTGCGCTAGGGCTGATCAGCGATATCCGCGCGGTTGCGGCCAGTTTCGGCAGTTTCGACTGGTCGGTGTTGCCGGCGGTGCTTGGTCTGACGCTGTTCAACTATGCGTTGCGCTGGCTGAAGTGGGACTACTACCTGCGGCGCATGGGGATGGGAAATGGCGTTGGGGCGTATGACAGTGTGTTGCTCTTCACCAGTGGCATGGTCATGGCAGTTACCCCCGCCAAGGTTGGCGAGGTGTTGAAATCGGTATTGCTGAAGCGGATCAATGGCACGTCGATTTCTGCGTCTGCGCCGATCGTGCTGGCAGAACGGATCACCGATGGGCTGGCGATGCTGCTGCTGATGGGAGCGGGGTTAACCCTCTATCCGCCGGCGCGTCCTGTGTTTGCGGCATTGCTCGTGCTGACGGTTGCCGGTTTGCTGCTGGTGCAATCACAGCCGCTGATGCAGCGCGTACTGGCATGGCTGGCGCGCCTGCCATTTGCCGGCAAAGCAGTGTCACGTCTGACAACCGCCTATGAGAGTAGCCAGCGACTGCTTTCGTGGCGGTTGCTGTTCGTTTCGACCGTTATCAGCGTGGTATCATGGTTCGGCGAATGCGCCGCTATGTACTATGTGCTGGTCGGGCTTGGGGTAAGCGGTGAAGACTTGCTGCTGAAGGCGACCTTCGTCTTTGCAGCATCGACGCTCTTTGGTCTGGTATCATTTCTGCCCGGCGGGCTGGGAGTTTCGGAAGCGTCGAGCGCCGGATTACTGGTCCTGCTTGTACCGATGGCTGCCGGACCTGCCACGACGGCGACTATTATCATTCGTTTTTGTACGCTCTGGTTCGGCGTGAGCCTGGGGGTCGTTGCGCTGGCTCTCTTCAGCCGTCGGTACAGCGCATCGCCTGTGGAAACGTCGAGTGTGGCGGGGAGTTAGGGGGATGGTTTGTTGATTACTTGATTTGTTGATTACTTGATTTGGCGGTTTTCGATGTCTGATACCCAATATCTGGTTTTGGATTCCCGTTTCTCGGTTTTATGGTGATACTTGAATCCCGATTGTTTCTCTTTTTCGGTTTTTGATGCCCGATACCTGATACCTTGGCTTTGAGTCCCTGTTTCTCGGTTTTCTATGGTGATACTTGAATCCCGATTGTTGGTTTTTTGATTTCTGGTTCTCTTTTTCGGTTTTTGATGCCCGATACCTGATATCTGATTTTGAATTCCTGTTTCCCGGTTTTATGCTTTTGATCTCGGTGTCTGATGATCAGTTTTCGACTTTCGACCTTCGATTTCTGGTTGCCGGTCTTTGGTTTGGGGTTTAGGCGCCTGACAATCGGTTGTCGATTTTTGACGCCCGGTGCATGGTTGTCGATTTTTGATACCCGGCGCTGGTTGTCGTCTCCTGGTTTTTGGTTCTCAATTCCCGGTTTTCCTCATGAAATGGATTATCACGCTTCTTTTCACGCTCACCGCGTTGTTGTTCCTCTCATCGTGCACGGCGCGACCGCTCCTCGGCGAGGTGACGTTGTCGGCAGATGAGTTGCGCCCAACAGGAGCAGGTGAGACGGTGACAATCACCTATGCGATCGGGCGTCCGGCACAGGTCACGATCGCACTGGTCGATGACCAGGGCACGCGCTATACGCTCCGCCGCAACGAACCACGCGCTCCCTCCAGTGAACCGTATGCACTGCGCTTCGATGGCACAGCGCCGACTGATGATCCGATCCTGCTGCGGCGGATGCTTCCTGGCGGCGCCTATACGGTCGTCATCGAGGCAGTTGGCGAAGACGGCGCCCGCCAGACGGCGGAGCATCCGCTGACGATCATCGGACAAGACGCGCCGTTGCCGCTCATCGACAATCTGGTCATCTTCCCCGACATCATCTCGCCCAATGCCGACGCGATCGACGATGTGGCCGAGATTACTTATCAGTTGCCGACGACCGCAACGGTCGATATTGTGGTGACCGCGCCGGACGGCGCCACATTCCCGTTCGTCACGGCTGCAGAAGAAGCGCCGGCGTTACAGAAGCACGTCTGGAACGGGCGCACCGTTGACGGCACGTTGCTGCCCGATGGCGTGTACACGCTGATTATTCGGGCACAGGACCGTTTCGGCAACCTGGTCGAACAGCGCAGAACGATCACTATCGCAGGCGGCGGTCAGCCCGAGGCGATGATCACCTACAGTTACATGGCGCCGCAGTCGGTGATGCTCGGCGAGGTGATCACCGTTACCGTGCGCGTTCGCAACACCGGCACAGTTCCAATTCGCACCTATGGGCCGCCATCGGGGTACGAATACGACACCGATCAGGTCTTCTCGTCGATCGAAGATGGCGCCTACGTGGCGCGATCTGGCGGGTTCTGGCGAGTGGGCGTCGATTGGGATGCCAACAGCGGCGGCGCTGCCAAACGCTATCCGTATCGCTGGGCGCTATCGCCGCGGCCGCCAGAGCAGTGGCGTATTCCATTCGAGGAAGACCTGCTGATGCCCGGTGAGGAAGCAGAGATCGTCGGGCGTATTCGAATTCGCCAGCCCGAAACGAAGATGGGGTTTTATGTCGGATTGATCCAGGACGGCGTTGGTTTCTTCCAGGATCGCACCGGTCGCACCATCATCAATGTCGGGTTCTGATGGCCGATTTCAGGAGGCGATCGGGAGCGTAAAGAAGAACGTCGAACCGCGCCCCAGTTCGCTTTCGACCCAGATACGCTCACCGTGCGCTTCGAGCGCCTGTTTGCAGAACGCCAGCCCCAGACCGGTACCGCCACGCCGTTCACCGACCTGGCTGAATTTGGCAAAGATTCGCTCACGATCAGCGGGCGCAATTCCTACTCCCTGATCGCTGACCGTTACGACGACTTTTTCCTGCCCATCGTCAAAGCGATTAACGGAAGCGCCTACCCGCACCAGTCCGCCACGGTTGCTGAACTTTATGGCATTACCGACCAGATTCTGGATGACGCGCCCTATGAGACCGACATCGGCATAGATAGGGGGCACGCCTTCATCGACGCCAATCTCGATGGAAATGGCGCGATCCAGCGCCAGCGACGCCAGCCGCTGTACGGCATCGGCAACAATGCTGCGAATATCTCCACGGCAGCGTTCAATCGGCATGCGCCCGGCTTCGAGACGGCTGATGTCGAGGAGGGTGTTGATCATGTTCAGCATATCCGTTGCGCTGGTATTGGCAATCTGCAACACATAGAGTTGCTGATCGGTCAATGCGCCCGGTACGCCGCGCACCATCAATTCGATTGATGCCATGACGCTGGAGAGCAGGCTACGCAGATCATGCACAATCATGTGGGTCAGGTCATGCCGCAGGCGATCTGCTTCGCGTGCAGCGGTAATATCCCGCAGAACGAGCAGGACGCCACCGTGACTGTCGCCAGTACTCTGTGCCTTGAGCACCGACCATTCCAGATAGCGCAACCCGCCAGGATTGCCGCTCATTTCGCCGGCGATGAACTGAGCAGCGCCGGTGAGGGCATCGTCGATCGCGCGCTGCAATGCTGCACACTCTGCGGTGTCGTAGGCAGCGGTTTCGAACCAGCGCGACAGAAATGCATCGACTGGAACGCCCTGGATGCCGCTGGCATCGAGCATGGTCAGTTCCGACAGCGCAGCATTCGCAACCGCAATGGAACCATCGGCGCTGATCAGCATAATGCCTTCGCGTGTCGATGCCAGGATCGACATCATCTGGTCGCGCGCAGTGCGCACGGCGCCAAACAGTTCGATGCTTTCGATCGCCACTGCCGCCTGCGATGCAAACAAAATAATGGTTTCGCGATCTGATGGCTCCGGCAGTGCATTTGCATACGCCACGCATACACATCCGAGGGTGCGCTGCGTGGCGCGCAGCGGCACAATGAAGAGCGTACAGCGTGGCGAACGTCCCGGAGACTCCGGGTCGGGCGAGAGCATATCAGGGCGCCCGGTCGTCATCACATTGCGCACGACATTCAGCAACCGATCATCGACCGGCACACGCAGACCGATCGACACGACCGGACGCAGGTTGCCGTCTTCCGGTAACAGGGTCATTGCACCGAGTGCGCCGGTCATCTCCGCAATCCCACGCGCCGTCATGCTCAAGATCTCGTGAGGACTGCGCAGCGTGGTATTGATCGCCATGCCAAACGCATTGAGCGCCGTCAGGCTCCGCAGGTTCTGTTCCAGTTGCTCGTTGGTGCGCGCCAGTTCCTGTGCCCGTCGCGCCAGCGCCTGATCCACCTTCTGAAACTGACGCGCGTTTTCCAGCGCAATGACCGCGTAATCAGCCAGCGCTTCGAGAAGACGCTGATCTTCACTGGTAAACGGACGCCGATCGCGACGATTGATGACCTCGATAACCCCTTCCACACCGCCAACGCTGCGCAGCGGCACTGCCAGCAAGGAGCGCGTCGTAAACCCGGTCGAAAGGTCCATCGAACGGTAGAACCGCGTATCGGACTGCACATCATTGGAGATAACCGATTGCCCGGTTGTGACCACATACCCGACAATGCCGACGCCGCGCGGCAACCGTCGCCCCAGGATACGTTGCCCGACCTGCCCGGTCGTATAGGCGAACACCATCTCACCGGTATCTTCATCGGTGAGAAGCAGCGAACTCTCCTCCACGTTCAACAACTCCGTCACCTGGCGCAGAATAATGCCCGGCACCTGCTGCGGGTCGATCGAGGACGTAATGATGCGCCCGATGCGGTTCAAGACCATCAGTTGCTGCGCCTGACGTTCTGTACGCTCATACAGCCGGGCGCGATCAAGCGCCACTGCCGCGTGCGTTGCAATCGTCATCAGCAGATTGACATGCTCCTGACGATACACATACCCTTCACGCGAGCTTGCCAGCACGATGACGCCGATCAGGCGCTCGTTTGCGATCAGGGGCGCGCCAAACCAGGCTGGACCCAGCACGCGACCATCGATCATCCGAGGCTGGATGCCGCGCTGCTCGCACGCTTCAGCATAATTGCTGACACACAGCGGCTTCCGTTCCCGTATGACCATCCCTGCAAGCCCGACATCAATCGGCCATCGTTCGCCTCCTGCAGGTCGCGGTTGCCCCTCATGCACCAGATACACCGGTTCGAGTTCATCGGTCAGTGCATCGTACAGCGCAATCAGGAAGGTTGGCGCCTCGACGACGCGTTGCACCGCGGCGTGGATAGCGGCAAACAGCCGGTCGCGATCAAAGGCGCCGCTGAGCAAACGCCCAATCTCATTCAATGTTTGCAACTGCGCCGCCTGATCGTCACGCCGACCAAGGTTGCCGAGCAGCGCCAGCGCCGGACCAGCCTGCACGGCAATCAACTCCAGCAGCGTCGCCAGATCGGGCGACCACGCTGGCTCAATCAGGCACAACCAGCCAATCAGAGTGCGCCGGGCACGCAACGGAGCAAAACAGAGCATGCCTGCATCGTGCCAGGTGGTGACAACCACTTCCCCGGCGCGCAACGCATTAAGGTGATCATCACTGGGCAGGTGGACGGCGCCGGTGCTATGCACCACACGCGGCTCCCCCCCAATCAGGAGGGCAACCTGGCAATCACGCGGCGCGAAGGTGCGTTCGAGCGTTGCAACAACACACGCAACTCCTGCATCGAGGCTTGTTGCCAGCGACAGATCGGAACCGAGCCGATGCATAAGAGCAACACCATGAAGATCGGGGGCAGGAGTGCAGTTCATCATGGTCGACTTCGAAGATAGAATAATCTGATTTTACCTGCATTTTACCAGAGAGTGGCGCTTCAGGCAAAGATTAAATCACTTTTGCACGTGCATCGTATGCATGCTATACTCACACGTTGTAGTCAGCATGTCATCCGGTTGTCGGTTATGAGCAGCGCCTTTCGTACAATCTGGTGGGAAGCGGGTCAGGTCTGCCTGATCGACCAGCGGTTGTTGCCGGGCGAAACGACCATTGTTCGCTGCTCGACCGTCGAAGACGTCGCGCGTGCCATTCGCACGATGCAGATCCGCGGCGCTCCGGCGATTGGGTGCGCTGCAGCATACGGCATGGCGCTCGCCGCATGCCAGGCGGTGCACGATGCGGCTGACGGCGATAGTCAGCGTGTTTACGATCATCTGGCGACGGCGAAAATGCTCCTCGACGCCCAACGCCCAACCGCCGTCAATCTCAGCTGGGCGACGCGGCGCGTCCTCGAGTCGGCTCGCCAGCTGATCGATCCCACACCCGAAACTATCGCGCATGCGACGCTCGAAGAGGCGCATGCGATTCTGGCGGAAGACCTGGCAATGTGCCACGCCATCGGGCGTCATGGTGTGGCGTTGATCCCGCCGCGTGGTCACGTTCTGACGCACTGTAATGCTGGCGGGCTCGCGACCGCCGGGTATGGCACGGCGCTGGCGCCAATCCGCACGGCTCACGAACAGGGGCGTCCAATCCACGTGTATGTGGACGAGACCCGTCCGTTTCTCCAGGGCGCGCGGTTGACCGCATGGGAATTGCTCCAGGAACGTATCCCGATGACCCTGATCACCGATACCATGGCAGGGCACTTTATGCAGCGCGGGGCGATCGATTGCGTCATTGTCGGCGCCGACCGCATCGTTGCCAATGGCGATGTCGCCAATAAGATCGGCACCTATAGCCTGGCAGTGCTGGCGCGCGCCCATGGCATCCCGTTCTATGTCGCAGCGCCCTCATCAACGATCGATCTCGCGCTGCCGAATGGGGATGCGATCCCTATCGAAGAGCGCAGCCCCGATGAGGTGATCGCATGCTTCGGGCGACGGATTGCACCAGAGGGAGTGGTTGCGGCGCATCCGGCGTTCGATGTTACGCCAGCCGGTCTGGTAACGGCAATCATTACCGAGTGCGGCGTGATCTATCCGCCGTTTGACGATCAGCTGCGACAGGTGACATCAGGGTCTCGTTGACGTATGCCGTTACCCTTTCAACCAGCGTGCCTGCCGTTGGCGCTCGGCGCTCTTCCGCATCGCAGCGCAGCACAGGCGCTCGATATTGCGCGCCGGTACGCAGGAGCGCTGCTTGCCTGGCCGCAGTTGCCGCAACGCAGTTTTCGCGAACAATGTCTGGTGCAGAGCATGATCGGGTTTCCTGGTCTGGTGGTCGATGCTGCCGCACTGCGAGTGTACGTTGATCGCAACGAGGCGGAACGCCGGATCGACTCGTTGTGGCTTGCGTACCTTGAACATACCATCACCTATGCAGCGCTGAGCGCCGATGACGCCGCCGGACTTGCCGAAATGGCGCGCATTGGCGGATGGCGTGATCTGCGCGCGGTCAAGGGGCAGATCCTGGGACCGATCAGCGCAGCCTTGCAACTGACCGATGAACGAGAGCAACCGTTGATCTACGATGACATGCTGTTCGACGCGATTGCACAACTGCTGCGGTTGCGCGTGGCATGGCAGGAGTTGCGGTTGAGCGAGATTGCGCCTGTCACCATCATCTGCATCGATGAACCGCTGCTCGAAGCCGTTGACTCGCCGTTCTTTCCCCACGACTGGGATCGCATTGCAGGGCAGATCGATGATGTGCTGGCAGGGATCAACGGATGTCGAGCGCTGTATACACGCGGCGACGTCGATCTCAATCGCCTGATGCATACATCTGTCGAGTTGTTGATCGCTGAGAGCGCAGCGTACCGGCGCCTGTGCGAATCGGGATGCGAGGACCTGATTGCGTTCCTCGAACGCGGCGGCATGGTCGGCATCGGGATCGTCCCATCCGATCCCGAACAGCTGAAGATGGCGTCGGTTGACTCGCTCTTCGATGCATTCGCTTCATTGCTGGACGATCTCACATCACAAGGCGTTGCACACGATTACATGCTGCAACAGACGGTTCTTTCGCCAGCCCAGTCGCTTGGCTATCTCGACAACGCCAGCGCCGAACGAGCGCTGCAGCTGCTTGCTGGCGTCTCTCAGCGGATTCGTGAAGAATATGCATTGATCTGACAGGTGTGCCTATGCGTCGTATCATTGTCACCGGCTCGCTTGCCTACGATTACATTATGGCATTTCCCGGATCGTTTCAGGACCATATTGTGCCGGAGATGCTCCATAAGTTGACCGTCAGTTTCCTGGTCGATACCATGCGCCGTATGCGCGGCGGGGTGGCGGGAAATATCGCATATACCCTGGCGCTGCTCGGCGAACGTCCACTAGTGCTGGCAAGCGCAGGGCAGGATTTCGGCGAGTATCGCACCTGGATGGAACGCCAGGGCATTGATACCAGCGGTATCATCGAAGTGAGTGAAGACTTCACTGCGTCGTGCTTCATCAACACCGATCGCAACAACAACCAGATCGTTGCGTTCTATCCGGGTGCGGCAAGTTATTCGCGCCACCTGTCGCTCGAACAGTTGAACCTGGGACCTGACGACATTGTGATCATCTCTCCAACCGACCCGGACGCGATGGTGCGTCACGCAGACGAGTGTCGCCGGATGGGAGCAACGTTCGTCTTCGACCCGGGCAAACAGACGCCGCGCCTGAGCGGTGAGCAGATTCTGGCCGGCATGCACGGTGCAACAGTGCTGGTCGGGAATGACTACGAGTTTGCCATGATGGCACAGGCGACCGGACGTTCTGTCGAGGATCTGCTGCAGGCGGCGCCGCTGACCGTCGTGACACGCGGCGAACACGGATCGACCATTTACGATCAACGGCGTAACGAGGTGCACCATGTACCACCCGCGCCGGTCGAGAAGGTGGTCGATCCAACCGGTGCAGGAGATGCGTACCTGGGCGGATTCGTGTTCGGTCTGGCGCGCGGGATGCCGCTCCCGGTTGCAGGGCGCGTGGCGGCGCTGGCCGCCTCGTATGCCATCGAGCGCCGCGGTTGCCAGGAGCACGCCTATACGCCGGAGGAGTTCGTGGCGCGCTATGAGCGTGTGTTCGGGCGCGAGCCGGAACTGACGCCAGGCAGGGCCGTGCCGTTGCGGCGGTAATCGAAAACTCATCATCAGGCGAGATCGGGTCATCTACCTGTCACCTCACCTGAATAGAATGGCAAACGATGTGAAGCCGGCAGGCGATCCGTTTGCTGCTCATAATAATTCGCACGCTTGACAACAGGAGAACCAACGCACTATGGGGAAGAACTTCGATATCAAAGACACCAGTCTGGCAGACTATGGTCGCCGCCGTATCGACTGGGCCGAGGCCGAAATGCCGGTGTTGCGCCAGATCCGCGAACGCTTCGCCAGCCAGCGCCCACTCAAGGGTGTGCGGCTGTCCGCATGCCTCCACGTGACGGCGGAAACTGCCAATCTTATGCGAACACTCGCCGCTGGCGGCGCCGATGTTGTGCTCTGCGCTTCCAACCCGCTCTCGACGCAGGACGATGTCGCCGCCTCGCTCGTCGTGCACGACGAGATCCCGGTCTATGCCATCAAAGGCGAAGACCACGAAACGTATTACAAACATATCACCGCCGCCCTTGACCATAACCCGCAGATCACGATGGACGACGGCGCCGATCTGGTGACCGGCGTCCTCAAACAACGCCCTGATCTGATCCCTGCCATGCTCGGCAGCACCGAGGAAACCACCACCGGCGTCATCCGCCTGAAAGCAATGGCAGCCGATGGTGTGCTGAAGTTCCCGGTCATTGCGGTCAACGACAGCGACACCAAGCATCTGTTCGATAATCGCTACGGCACGGGGCAGAGCACGCTCGACGGCATTCTCCGCGCCACAAATGTACTGCTTGCAGGCAAGACCTTTGTCGTCGGCGGGTATGGCTATTGTTCACGCGGCATTGCCGAACGGGCGCGCGGGCTGGGAGCAAATGTTATCGTTACCGAAGTCGATCCCATCCGGGCGCTGGAAGCCGCTATGGACGGTTACCGGGTCATGCCGATGCGTGAAGCGGTGAAGGTGGCCGATTTCGTCGTCACTGCCACCGGCAACAAGAATGTGCTCGATGCGGAAGACTTCGCCGTTATGAAGGACGGCTGCATCGTCGCCAACTCAGGGCACTTCAATGTCGAGATCAACATTCCCGATCTGGAGGCGATGGCAGTTGAAAAGCGCCAGCCACGCGCATTCGTCGATCAGTACATCCTCAAGGATGGGCGCCGGATCAACCTGCTTGGCGAAGGACGCCTGATCAATCTGGCAAGCGCCGAAGGGCATCCCAGCGCTGTGATGGATATGTCGTTCGCCAATCAGGCGCTGGCAAGCGAGTATCTGTTGACCCACAAAGGGAAACTGCCAAACGGCGTGCACGCGCTGCCGAAGGAAGTCGACCGCGAAATTGCATCGCTCAAACTCGCATCGATGGGCATTACGATTGACACGCTGACGCCTGAACAGGCGAAGTATCTGGCGTCCTGGGAAGAAGGCACATAAGCGAGGAACCCATGTCAACATCCTTCATGAAATCGCCACGCCTTTTCTTCACCTCAGAGTCGGTGACGGAAGGGCATCCGGACAAAATCTGCGATCAGGTGTCGGACGCAGTGCTCGACGCTTTTCTGTCGCACGATCCGCGCGCACGCGTCGCCTGCGAAACCGCGACGACCACCGGGCTGATCGTTGTGATCGGTGAAGTCACCTACGAGCAGGGGTACATTCCCATCGAGGAGATTGTCCGCAAGACCGTCAAGGATATCGGCTACACTGATGCGTCGTATGGCTTCGACGCCGATACCTGCGGCGTGATGGTCGCCATCCATGGGCAATCGCCCGATATTGCGCAGGGCGTGAATCGGGCGCTTGAGGTGCGCAGCGATGGGCACGTGACCGAAGAAGAGGTTGCAACCATTGGCGCCGGCGATCAGGGGATGATGTTCGGATTCGCCTGCAATGAGACGCCTGAGTTGATGCCGTTGCCGATTGCGCTGGCGCATCGCATCGGACGGCGTCTGTCGCGGCTGCGCAAGGAGGGCGTGCTGCCTTATCTGCGCCCCGACGGCAAGAGCCAGGTGACCGTCGAGTATTCGTATGGGCGTCCGGTGCGGGTCGATACCGTGCTGGTCAGTAATCAGCACGCCCCTGACGTGAGCCAGGAGCAGATCCGTCACGACATCATCCAGCACGTTATTCAGGCGGTCATTCCGAACGAATTGCTCGACGAGCAGACGAAATACTTCGTCAACCCGACCGGACGTTTCGTCATCGGCGGTCCCATGGGCGATAGCGGACTGACCGGGCGCAAAATCATCGTCGATACCTACGGCGGCATGGCGCGCCACGGCGGCGGCGCCTTTTCGGGCAAGGACCCGACGAAGGTCGATCGTTCCGCAGCCTACGCCTGCCGCTGGGTCGCCAAGAATGTCGTGGCTGCCGGGCTGGCGGATCGCTTCGAGATCCAGGTGTCATACGCTATCGGCGTCGCCCGCCCGCTCTCGATCAGCGTCGAATGCTTCGGTACCAACAAAGTATCCGAAGAAACGATCGTCAGGATCATCGATGAACACTTCGACCTGCGACCTGGCGCAATCATTCGCGATCTGCGGCTGCGCCGTCCGATCTATCGCCCAACCGCCGCCTACGGGCACTTCGGGCGCGATGACATCGATGCGCCATGGGAGCAGACCGACCGCGCCGAGGCGCTGCGGCGCGCGGCAGGGCTGTAATACCATTTTAGATTGTAGATTTTGGATTGGAGATTGCTGCGATAGCGTTGTGATGCGCTCTGATGAGCGTGCACATGCGGCTTGTTCAATTCCAATTGGTATAAAAGGGAACAGCGTCCAGGCGCCGCATCACGTGATCGTCACTGCAGCTTTTTGCGCGTATTTATCTCTACCAATTTGCCCGGAACAGCGTCCAGGCGCCGCATCACGTGATCGTCACTTCTGCACCGAACGCCTGGGACTGTGGATTGCTGAAGCAAGGCTTCAGCAGTCCATACGCCAACCAACCGCGGCATTGCTTACCACCTTTCGGTGACGGTCACACGCGCCTCTGGCGCACAATGAGACGTCGTTCTGACGCCAAAGCAAAACGCGGAACTCATCAGAGAGTTCCGCGCCTTGATCACTGGAGCCGATGGTCGGATTCGAACCGACGGCCTGCTGTTTACGAAACAGCTGCTCTACCGCTGAGCTACACCGGCACTCTTATGATATTGTAGCATAGAGCGTATAGTGTTGCAAGCCAGCACAGCGTGTAACTGTTCACATCGGGGAGTTGGGGGGAAGCCCCCGAGGTCAGGAATCGACGACGGGATGGCTTTTGCAAGCGCTATGAGACGTTGCCCCGCCGCCGCAAAAATGCCACAGGTACAACAAATGTGAGCCCTTGCCAGAGCAATCTTTCTTGACAACCTCTGCACAGCGTGCTACCATTTTATGTGCTTCGCCGGTGTAGCTCAGTGGTTAGAGCGAACGACTCATAATCGTTAGGTCACTGGTTCGATCCCAGTCACCGGCACCATACTGCTCTACAGTTCCATAGCAGGATGTGCTCTGGCGCCGACGAATGCGGTGCCATTGTTTATTATGAGAATGCCCTGAGCGTAATGGAACCGCCGTTTCCCGGAATGGACCCCTACCTCGAAGCGCCGAGCCTCTGGCCCGATGTGCACCATCGACTGATTACGCTCATGTGCGATCAGTTGCAGGCCATGCTGGCGCCGCGCTATCGGGCGGTGATCACGCCCTACGTGCTGTTCGAGAGCCTGGAGATTGCGCCGGTGCGCCGGGCGGTTCCCGACGTGGCCGTGGTCGAACGCGCCTATTCCGGCGCAGCGCCCGGCAGCGCCGCCGCATTCGACGAAGCTCCGCTCACCCTCCCCGCACTCGTGGAGACGCCGGTCGAGTATGCCCGGATCGAAATCCGCACCGTGCGCGACCAGACGCTGGTGACCGCCATCGAACTCCTCTCGCCCGCCAACAAACGTCCCGGTCCCGACGGCGCCGACGCCTACGAGAAGAAGCGCCAGGACATCTTCGCCAGCACCGCGCACCTGCTCGAAATCGACCTGCTGCGCGGCGGGCAGCGTCCACGCCTGGCGCAGCCGCTGCCTGCGGCGTCATACTTTATTTTCCTCAGTCGGGCGCAGCGCCGTCCCTACGTCGAGGTCTGGCCGCTGCAATTGCGCGACCCGATCAAGCCCGTACCGGTACCCTTGCTTCCCCCCGACCCGCCGGTTGCGCTCGATGTGGGCGCGGCGATCCGCGAGGCGTACCGCCGCGCACGCTACGACCTGGAGATCGACTACACACAACCGCCGCCGCCGCCCGACCTGTCACCCGAAGACGCCGCCTGGCTCGATGCCCATCTGCGCGCCTGCGGGTTGCGCCCGTCACCCCAGTAGCCCGCCGTGTCCGAGTTCAATGATGGAGCGCCGGGTGACCCGTTCACCTGCCAGCAACCGTGGAAGCAAGAGATCGACGATGTTCGCGGCGCGTGAGCGGACGCATCCCGGCGCGCCGAGAACAGGCACACCCTGTCTGCTCCCATCATCGAGGTATGCCAGCAGGAGCAGATTGCCGGGTTCGACCGGAGCGCCATAGTGCTCGATGCGCCCACCAGCTGCACGAATCCCCTGTGGTGTAACGTCGTCGCGATCCATAATCGACGTCTCGCCGGCTGTGATCAAAAGGTCACAGCCAGACGCATGGAGCGCGGCAATGCCCTCTGCCACTTCTTCTTCATCCAGCCCGGCGTAGCGCACGGCCGCGATTGCCGATCCGAGTTCCGTTACACGCCCCTCGATGGCGGGCAGCACCAGACGGGTAATGCGTTCACGCGCTTCCGGGCTGACAACCAGCAAAACACCGACACGTCGCTGCAGTAACCGCCGCACGCCGACCACGCCCCCAGATTCCACACCGATCCGTTCTGCCTGCCGGATCAGGTCTTCACAAATGGCAAACGGAATGATCTTGATCGTCGCCACACGCTTGCGCTCACGGACCAGGGCATGGTTGGGTAACGTGGCCACCGTCAGACCATCAATGTCATTGATCGCCAGCAGCGCCTGCACGTCCACCTCGACCACACCATCCGCCTCAGCCAGCAGATTGACGCGGCTGTGCACCGCATCGGTCGCCACCACCCCTGGACGCCGCACGGCGTCGGCGAGACGCTGCGCGGCCTCGTCCTCGTGGACATCGCCGGGTTCCAGCACCGCCACGCGCACAGATGTCACCCCCAGGGCATGCAGGCGCGCCACATCGTCCACCGTGAGCCGCCGACCCTTCGGGAGCGCCTTGTGTCCGGCAGAGTCGGCGATATTGTGTCGCAGGATATGACCGGCAGCCTGATCAACAGGAAGGGTGGTCAGAAACATGGCACAACCTCGTACAGTACAGCATACCCCTGTATTGCCATCATTGCAAAAAGTGCATGCGACGACGCAATCTCCTGGCGAACACAGAGATTGCTTTGCAGTGATCGCCGCGAGCGCCGCGGCGCCAGTGGTCGTACCCGAACAATCCTCTGTCGGGTAGCGAGATGCGCCCGACATCGGAAATCTGGCTGTTCTTATGGAGACTTGAGCAACCAACGAGCGTAAGCATAGGCTTCAGGTGTATCGATATCGAGCAATGGGCGCGCATCGTCGAAATGGACGGAATGAACGCGAGCCGGGTTGCTGGCAATGATGCTGCGCGCTCCCTGATCCCCCTCGATAGCAAGCAGTTCCACGAACATCGACCGGTCGAAGAGAACCGGATTGCCGCGCGTTCCGGCAAAGACCGGCGCCACGATCAGTGCGCGTCGGTCGTGCCAGGCGCTCACCAGCGCCTCGATGATTGCCGCCGTTACGAATGGCTGGTCGGCAAGCAGAATGACTGCTGCCGCAACCTCGGACGATAGAGCTGCGATACCGGCGCGGAGCGACGTACTCTGACCGGCGGCGGCCAGCGGGTTCGGCGCCAGACGCACCGGCAGATCGGCAAGGGCTGCAGCAACCTCTCCCGCCGCGCTTCCGGTGACAACGATCACCTCATCGAGCCCAGCAGCCAGCGCTGTCTCGGCAATCGCACGCACAAGCGGTCGTCCTCCCCAGTCGAGAAGTTGCTTTGGGCGCCCCATCCGCGACGATGTTCCAGCAGCGAGGATGATCCCGGCAATCGCGGAGCGATCAGGGTGAGCGCTTTTGTTCATACAATTCCATAAGCGGCACGCCAAAGCGTTCGACACGCAGGACCGGCTGGCGACCAGTTTTCCATTGCTCGATCCTGGGATGCGCAGCAAAGCCAGTCTGGCGGTATGCGACAATGACAATATCGGCATCGAATATGTCGGCGGGCGCGCCTTCCAGACCATACCGGCCAAACGCCGATCCGGCGCCAGGCGCAAGCGCAACACGCACATCAGGTCGCAGGCGTCCGATGAACTGGTACGTCAGCAAGACATCGTGACTCCAGTCTTCCACCCACACGACGGCGCCAGGTGCGGCGTGGGCATTAATGTATGGCAACGCGGCGCTATACGTTTCACACCAGTATGTCGTTTCCAGCCCCAGGCGCGTTGCTCCGGGCAGCCCGCCAACAGTTTCGGAATAGTAGGAGAGCAGGTGAGGGTACGTCAGCGCTGCGAGGATCAGGTGCGGCACAAACGCCAGCGTGCATACCGCTCCAACAATCGGGGTTGCCCGCTCTGCCGCTCCGCGCCGCTTCAGCATACGGTGCAGCGCGCGTCCAATTCCATCGAGACCAACACCAGCCAGCGCTGCGACGAAGAGGAATGCTGGCATGAACAATCGTTCATTGTCGTACACCATCGTTCTGCCGGTTGTCAATGCCAGAAGCGGCACAAACACGCCGAGCGCCCAGAGGGCGATCAACGATCCCTGTTCACGCCGCGCCGGGACCTCAGAGCGAAGCATTGCCACACCACGAACGACGCCCGCAATCGCCATGAGCGTGATTGCCAGCGGTGTGACTGCGATCAGCATAACAAACGGAAAATGCCAGGGCGGCGGCATGTATGCCTCACCGAAATACCACTGCCCTATCTTCCAGTGATCCACAGTGATGAAACGAACATATGCAACCAGGCGCGCGACCGTATCATCGTACAGCCAGGGCCAGAGCCCGATAAACACCGGTAGACCGATCGCGCCGGCAACGATCGTGCGTCGCACCAGAAACCTGGAACGGGCAAATGCCAGCGTCCAGACGAACAGCATCGGAAGGACGAACAGCGCGTTGATCTTCGTCGCCAGCGCCGCCCCCCACGCCACGCCGAGCGCTCCGTCCCAGACGATGCTCCGGCGCTGGCGGGTATGCCAGAAGAGCATTGCAACCAGGAAGAATGCAACCGCCGCCGGTACATCGAGCGCTGCGAGATGGGCATGGAAGAAGAAACGCGGCATCGTCATCAGCCCGGCGACTGCCACAATACCTGCCCGGCTCCCAAACGCGCTCGCTACCGAGGCGTACAGAACGCCGCACGCAATGGCGGTCAGGAGCATATTCCCCAGCCGGTGAGCCGGCAGGTCATCAAGGACATGGCGGGCGCCCTGCCAGACCAGACCCGACCAGATTTTGTCAAGCGGCGGATGTTCGTGGTTGATTTCCCAAAAACGCCTGATCGTCTCAGGTTGCAGGGCGTCGCCGGGATCACGCGCCAGCAGGTTGAACCAGTCAGCATACGATCGCGCCGCCAGGATGTACACTGGTTCGTCCCACGTCAACCCTGTGTACGGTTCGGTGATAATCAGCAGCAGAAGACACAACGCTGCCAGCGCAACAGATACAGCAGCGCGGCGTGCAGCAGCTCTCGTTTGCACGCGATCAAACATATGTATGTGAGGAACAGTCGAAGAAGGAGCGGACATACCTGCATCCGTTGCAGACATTCTGCCTGCACGCCTCTTGTGCCTGGCGCACCTCGATCATCGTGCGCTCTCTCGTGATCATAGCACGCAGCATGCTCCAGCGCAATAACATGCAGAGCGCCCGCCAGCGAAGAACTGTGTATGCTATAATGCGAGAAGTGTGGTGCATTCTTGTGGCTCGATCCTTAGAGAGTATATGCGCTTTCGCGCAACCCGTTTCGCATATGCACACAGGTTCACCTTGATTGCTCGTTGACATCCATCAGATCGAGCAACCTGAAGACGCAGATGTATCCCATCCGCAACACGCGGAGGAGACGATATGAAAACATTCTTCGAAAAACTGCTCGGATTCAGTCCGGATCGTGAGATCAAGAAGATCACGCCGATTGTTCAGCGGATCAACAGCCTCGAACCGGCGATCCAGGCGCTTTCCGACGCTGAATTACGCGCCAAAACCGATGAGTTCAAACAGCGCCTCGCCGATGGCGAAACCCTCGATGATCTGCTGCCTGAAGCCTTTGCTGTGGTGCGCGAGGCTGCCCGGCGCACTATTGGTCAGCGCCACTACGATGTGCAGCTCATCGGCGGGATTGTTCTGCACCAGGGCAAAATCGCCGAGATGAAAACCGGTGAAGGAAAAACGCTGGTGGCGACGCTGCCGCTCTATCTGAATGCCTTGACCGGCAAAGGATGCCATCTGGTCACGGTCAACGACTACCTGGCAAAAGTCGGTGCAGGCTGGATGGGTCCGATCTATCACACGCTCGGTTTGAGCGTCGCCACGATCTCGCATGAATACTCGGCGATCTACGACCCGAATTACGTTGACCCAAAGGCCAACCCCGATGATCAACGCCTTGTGCACTGGCGCCCCTGTTCACGACGTGAGGCGTACCTGGCGGATATCACCTATGGCACGAACAATGAGTTCGGCTTCGACTACCTGCGCGACAATATGGCGTGGGACCTGTCGCAACTGGTGCAGCGCGAATTGTACTATGCTATTGTGGACGAGGTGGACAACATTCTGATCGACGAGGCGCGCACCCCGCTGATCATCTCCGGTCCGGCGCAGGAGAGCGGCGATGAATATCGCCAGTTTGCCTCGCTGGTGCGCCATCTCAAGCCCAGCCCCTACACGCCCGACCAGATCAAGAAGCAGATGATCGAAGACCCGGAGGGCGATTTTGTCGTCGAGCCGCGCTCGAAGAGCATTCAGTTGACCGATCAGGGCGTGGCGCGGGTCGAGCGGTTGCTGAAGATCCCGGAAGGCGAGTCGCTCTATGATCCGAAGTACTACCGCATGACCCACTACCTGGACAATGCGCTGCGGGCGGAGTTCATCTACCAGCGCGACAGGGATTACATCGTCGAGAATGGCGAAGTCATCATCGTCGATGAGTTCACCGGTCGCAAAATGATCGGTCGCCGCTGGTCCGATGGTCTGCACCAGGCGGTGGAGGCGAAGGAAGGAGTGAAGATGCGCCAGGAAAATGTCACCCTGGCGACAATCACCTTCCAGAACTACTTCCGCATGTACCAGAAACTCGCCGGTATGACCGGCACCGCCTACACCGAGCGCGAGGAGTTCGCCAAGATCTACAATCTGGATGTGGTCGTCATTCCGACGCATCGTCCGATGATTCGAAAAGACTACGACGATCAGATCTACCGCACCGAGAAAGCCAAGTTCGAGGCGGTCATCCGTGAGATCGAGGAGATGCACGAGATTGGTCGCCCAGTGCTGGTTGGTACGACGTCGGTCGAGACGTCGGAGCGGTTGAGTGAGATGCTGAAGCGCCGCGGCATCAAACATCAGGTGTTGAATGCCAAGTATCACGAGCGCGAGGCGCGTATCGTCGCCCAGGCTGGACGGAAGGGCGCTGTGACGATCGCGACGAACATGGCCGGTCGTGGTACCGACATCCTGCTCGGCGGCAACCCCGACGGTCTGATTGAAGAGATCCTTGCCCGACGCGGCATTAAGATCGAGCAGGCAACGCCAGAACAGATCCGCGAGGCGCAGGAAGAAGCGCGGCGCGTTACCGAAGCCGAGGGCGAAGAGGTGCGCGCATTGGGCGGGTTGCATATCATTGGCACTGAACGCCACGAATCACGGCGCATCGACAATCAGCTGCGCGGGCGTGCCGGTCGCCAGGGAGACCCTGGCTCGTCGCGATTCTACCTGTCGCTCGAAGACGAGTTGATGCGGCGCTTTGGTCCGATGGATCGCGTCAAGGGATTGATGGAGCGGTTTCGCGTCGATGAAAACCTGCCAATCGAAGCCGGGTTGATCAACCGCACAATCGAAAGCGCCCAGACGCGCGTTGAAGGGTACAACTTTGACATTCGTAAGCACACGGTCGAGTTCGACAATGTGATGAACCGGCAGCGCGCCGTGATCTATGCCGACCGGCGCAAGATTCTCGAAGGCGAAAACATGCGCGAGCGCGTGCTCGATATGATCACCGACGAGGTGCATGCGCTGGCTACGCGGTACCTGCCCGAAACCAAAGGGCATGCCGACGATTTTGAGGAATGGGATCTCGAAGGATTGGTGCGTGCAGTTCGCGCCATCGATCCGATGCTGACCGATGAGAAGGTATCGCTTGAGCACCTCGAACATCTCTCGCGCCAGGAGATCGAAGACGCGCTTGTGGATGCAATTGAGGACGATTACGAAGCACGCGAGCAGGCTATCGGCGAGGATCTCATGCGCTCCTTCGAGCGGCGCATGATGCTCGGGGCAATCGACCGGCAATGGGTCGATTACCTCACCGGTATGGAAGACCTGCGCCAGGAGATCGGGTTGCAGGCAGTGGCGCAACGCGACCCGCTCGTTGAGTATCAGCGCAATGCCTATGCAATGTTCGAAGAGTTGAAAGCCAATATTCAACGCGATATTGTGTATCAGATCATTCCGGCGTCGTTCCAGTATGAACAGTATCTGCGCCAGGTCGAAGCCGAGCAGCAGCGCCGCCTGATGACCGCTCAGCATGCGGGAATGGTCGATGGCGACGGCAAAGCGCTGCGAACGGTTCGCCACAGCATCCAGATGCCAGGGCGCAACGATCCATGCCCGTGCGGCAGTGGGAAGAAGTTCAAAGCCTGTCACCTGGGGCGTGAAGCAGAACTCGTCGCGCTGCTGCAGCAACGCCAGCAGCCGACGCCAGCGCAACCGGCAAAACAACCATCCACAGGCACTCCGGCGCAACCGACCATGAAACAACCTTCGTCTGCTCCATCCGCCGGATCGAGTACGCCACGCGGGCGCGCCGCGCCGCCACCAGCCGCCAACTCGCAACAGCGCGGCAAGTCTCAATCCCAGGTACAGCGCGGGAAAGGCGCGTCTGCCAGAAAGAAGTGACAGACGCTAGAAAGGCGATACAACCCTATGACACCTGTTCCACGTCCGCGACCGGTGTTGCTGGTCATTCGCGACGGTTGGGGTGAGCGTGAAGAGGTTGAAGGGAATGGCGTGAAACTGGCACGCACGCCCTATGATGATCGCTGGCGTGTCGAGTGCCCGTTCACCCTGGTGCGCGCCGCCGAGAAAGACGTCGGTCTGCCGGCAGGGCAGATGGGCAATTCGGAAGTGGGGCACCTGAACCTGGGCGCTGGCTTCGTTGTGCGCCAGGATATTACGGTTATCGACGACTCGATTGTCGATGGGACGTTCTTTACCAATCCGGTGCTCTGCAGCGCCATTCGCGCTGTGAAGGAACGCGGCACGGCGCTGCACCTGATGGGACTGCTCGGACCTGGCGGCGTCCATAGCCATGTCAACCATACAAAGGCGCTCCTCGAACTGGCAAAGCGTGAAGAGCTCGAACGAGTCTACGTTCACCTGTTTACCGATGGGCGCGATACCATGCCGCAGAGCGGGATCGAGTTCGCGCGCGACCTGCTTGCATTTATGGAAGAACGCCAGATCGGGAAGGTTGCCTCGGTTGTCGGGCGTTACTATGCGATGGACCGCGATAAGCGCTGGGAACGCACGAAGCAGGCATATGATCTGTTAACCAGAGGTGTCGGTCGTCCCGCTCCTGATCCATTAACCGCCATCCAGCGTTCCTACGACGAAGGCGTGACCGATGAGTTTATCAAGCCGGCTGTGATTGTGGACGGGTCTGGCAAACCGGTCGCGACCATCGGCGCTGGTGACGCCATCGTTTGCTTCAACTTCCGCGCCGACCGTGTGCGGCAGATCAGCCGCGCCTTTACCCTGCCTGATTTCGACGGTTTCGAGCGGGAGATGGTGCGTGACCTGATCTACATCGCCATGACTGAGTACGAGAAGAATATGCCGTACCAGGTCGCTTTCCAGAACGATGATGTCGCTGTGCCGCTCGCAAAAGTGATCAGCGACGCCGGGTTGCGCCAGTTCCACGCGGCAGAAACCGAAAAATACCCGCACGTCACCTTCTTCTTCAACGGCGGACGCGAACAGCCGTTCCCCAACGAAGACTGGCAGATCGTCCCGTCGCCGAAAGAGGTGCCAACCTACGATCTCAAGCCGGAAATGAGCGCCTACGGCGTGCGTGATGTGGTACTGCAGGCGATCGAGTCTGGCGCATACGACTTTATTCTTGTCAACTACGCCAACCCCGATATGGTCGGGCACACCGGTGTCATTCCGGCGGTCGTTCGGGCGTGTGAGGTCGTGGACGAATGCACCGGCGCAATCGTCGATGCGGTGGTGGCGCACGGCGGTGCGGCGATTGTCATGGCCGATCACGGCAACGCTGAGCTGATGATCGATCCGGAAACTGGCGGACCGCACACGGCGCACACGACCAACCCCGTGCCGGCCTACCTGATAGCCGCGCCCGGGTTGGGGCTGGACAAAGGGCAGGTTGCGTTGCGCGACGGTGGACGCCTCGCGGATGTCGCGCCGACAGTCCTCCACCTGCTTGGGCTCGAACCCGCACCACAGATGACGGGTAAGAGCCTGATTGTGCGGACGTAGGACCTACGAAAACAACCCATCGACTGCAGCAACCAGCTGGCGCAGATTGCTCACGTGATGCACCGCATGGCACATCGGTCCGTAGATGTGCATGTGGTTGTCTTCGCGTCCCCAGCGGTAGGGTGGCTCAGGGTTGAACCAGACGACCCGATGTGCGCGGCGCTTAATGATTTCGAAGGCGCGCGGGTTTGGCGGTGACATATGATCATCGCCGTCGCCGAGAAAGATCACGGTGGTGCGGCGGTCTATTGCGTCGAGATGATCGCGCGTAAATGTCTCCAGGCACGATCCCAGGCTCGTCTGCCAGGGACCGCCCTGCACCCGCTCTGGCACGACGCGGATTGCATCTTCGGGGCGCTGTTGTTGAAAATCAGCCTGCACATCAGCGATTGTGCGGTAGTAGACGAAGGGGCGGGTACGGCTGATCTGATCCTGCAGCGCGTAAACGAGCATCAGCATGAAACCGGTGACGGCGCGCATCGAACCGGACACGTCGCAGATAACGGTGATACGCGGCTTCAGATGCTTGCGGCGGCGCCGGATGTCGAGCGGCACACCGCTGTAACGCAGGTTGGCGCGGATGGTGCTTTTCGCGTCGAGCGCGCCCTTGCTGGCGCGTTTCTGCCGTAGTGCGACGCGCGTGCGCAACTGTGCCGCCAGACGATTGATAATGGCGCGCATCTCGTCGTCATTTTGGTACTGCAGTTCCTCGAACGGACGATCCTGCAGGTCTTCGATGGGGCGACGGCGGCGTTCTTCCGCTTCACGCTGCTGCAACCCATTCCCCACTTCCCTGCCGATCTGCTGCGCGAGCGCTTCGCGGTTCTCACGCGCCTCCTGTTCCAGTTGCTGGAGCGCCACTTCGCTCACTCCCGCTTCGCGCAACTTTTGGAGCAGTTCCTGGAGCAGTTGCTCCAGGCGATCGAACTGCAATTCACGCAGCGCGCGGCGCGTGGCCCACGGCTGGAAGCCGGTCGTCATCTGCGTGGCGGTTGTGTTTTCGTCGATGAACTGGCGCATCTGGCTGCCGCTCATACCCTGCCCGGTCATCATCATCTCGAACAGGCGCCGCAGTTGCTCGGGCGTGAGCGACGCCAGCATCTGTTGCAGCAGGCGCTCCAGTTGTTTGCGCTCTTCTGGAGACATCCCGCCACCAGGCTGCTGCAATGGCGGCGGCGCATCGAGACCGAAGAAACGCGGGAAGAGTTCATCGAACGTCGGCAGGTCACGCGGCTCTTTCACCAGCGACGTGCGCAGCGCCGAACGGAAGAACTGTTTATCGGCGATGCCGGTAACCTCGACGCAGCGCATCGCGTCGATGCTTTCGGCGAGCGAAATACGCACCCCTTTGGCGCGCAGCGCGTGGATAAAATCGACAACCCGCTGGTCCATCCCTGGTTCCTCCCCTAGTTGCCACGGAAGCGGCCACTCTCGTCGTCGCGCCGCAGTCGGCCAGGTTCATCGCGTTCACGGCGGGCGCGGTCACCCTCATCGCGCACCATGGCACGGCGCGCGCGCTGCAGATCGCCCTCGAATTTGAGCAGCACATTCAGCGTCTTCTCGATTGTCGCTCGATCGAGATGGCGGACATTGAGTTCGAGCAGCGCGCGCGCCCAGTCGATCGTTTCGGAGACGCTCGGATGTTTCTTCAGATCCATGCCGCGCAGCCGCTGCACCAGTTCCACCGCCTGCTGCGCCAGTTTCGGGGGCAGACCGGGCACTTTCAGGTTGACGATCTGAAGTTCCTGCTCGGCGGTCGGATAATCGACATGCAGGTAGAGGCAGCGGCGTTTCAGCGCTTCGGAAAGTTCACGGGTATTGTTGCTGGTCAGCAGCGCCATTGGCTGGTGATGGGCGCGGATGGTGCCAAGTTCGGGCACACTTACCTGAAAATCGCTCAGCACCTCGAGCAGAAACGCCTCGAACTCGGCGTCGGCGCGGTCGATCTCATCGATCAGCAACGTCACCGGGCGCTCGCTCGTGATCGCTTTCAGCAATGGTCGCGGCAGCATAAAGCGACTCGAGAAGAACACATCCTCTTCAGCCGCCAGCCGGTCGGCTGCCTCGGCAAGCGTCGCGACGCCGGCCAGCAGATCGTTGAGTTTATCGCGCAGCAACTGGGTATAGAGCAGTTGCTTGGCATATTCCCACTCATAGAGCGCCTTGGTCTCATCGAGACCTTCGTAGCACTGAAGGCGGATCAACTCCCGTCCGGTTGCTGCCGCCCACACCTTTGCCAGTTCGGTTTTGCCCACGCCAGCCGGGCCCTCGGCGAGGATCGGTTTACCGAGTTTCTCCGCCAGGAACACAGTCGTGGCAATTTCATCGGAAGGAATGTACCGCTGCGCGCTGAGCGCCGCTTTGACGTCGCCAATGGTGTTGAACACTGCCAGTAGCCTTTCTACTCCGGTTGCACGCCGTAGACGGTATGTTCCATACGGATCGTCCCGTCTGCGAGATCGATCAGGACGCCATGGAAACGGCGCTGATCGCGTCCCGGATTGACACACCAGGTTGTGCCGATCCGGGTGGTGTACGCGCCGCTCATCGAAGGCGCTTCGTGGATATGCCCGTGCAGGGTGAGCGGCGGTTGATGCTGTTCGATGAACAGACGCAGCGCCCGACTGCCGACGTGCCGCCGGTTCGACATCAGATCGAGCGGCGTATCGGCAGGCGGCGTATGACAGACATAGACCGTGCGCCGCGGATCGCTGCGACCGGCGAGCGCCGCCAGGTCTTCTGCAATCGACGGCCACGCCTCGAACTCACGGTATTGCAGTGGGCGGATCGCGCCGCCTCGACTGGTCAGCGCGTGCTCGAAACTGAACGACGGGGTTCGTCCTTCATCGCGCCGCTCGAAATCCTTGATGCTGAACGGTGTTGGTGGCACGCAGGCATACCCGGCAATCCAGAGATCGTCGCTTATCTGGTAGACGCGCTCGTGGAGCGGCAGCACCAGCCCTTCCGCCGCAAGTTCCTCCACAGCATCATACGCCGTCGCCCAATCATCGTTGCCCGGCAGCAGATAGACCGTTGTCGCCGGGTAGCGCGCCCGAAACGCGCGCAGAAGCGACGCCAGATCGCGCTCGACAAAGGTTCGCTGCGTCGTGAGCGCATCGTCGCGTCGCATCGCATGCGGCAGCAGATCGCCGCCGACGACGATGGCATGCGCCTCATGGCGCGCTGCAAACTCGCACAACGCGCGATAATCGGATAGGTTGCCATGAAGATCGGCGGTGTAGGCAATGCGCATGCTACCGGTACTGTAATGAAATGTCTCGATAACGACCCTGAACGCACAGCGGACAGAGAAAAGCGGGGATCTGCCATGCATTATAGCATGGACAACTCCGAAATGGAGGGCTTCTTTCCGCAATGAATCGGGGCCACGCCTGATGCCGTGGGGCTGATGGTCTTTCAGAAATTAATCCGGTCTACGCCTGTGCGCCGTCGGGCTCAAGCCCGCGGCTACCGGGGCGAAGCCCGCCAGTGAGCATAGCCGATAGCCGATAGCCGATAGCCGATAGTCGTACCGTCGGGTCCCGCCGCCTGCAGGCGGTGCGCGCCAGACCGACGCCTGGCATCCCCGTCCCACCGCCTGCAGGCGGTGCACGCCAGGCTGAAGCCTGTCGTACCGTCGAGTCCCGCCGCCTTCAGGCGGTGCACGCCAGGCTGAAGCCTGTCGTACCACCCGGTCCTGCCGCCTTCAGGCGGTGCACGCCAGGCTGAAGCCTGTCGTACCGTCGGGTCCCGCCGCCTTCAGGCGAGAGCGGACAGGCTAAAGCCTATCGTACCACCCGGTCCTGCCGCCTGCAGGCGGTGCGCGCCAGACCGACGCCTGGGCGTCCCCGTCCCACCGCCTTCAGGCGGTGCGCGCCAGACCGACGCCTGGGCGTCTCCGTCCCACCGCCTTCAGGCGGTGCACGACAGGCTGAAGCCTGTCGTACCACCCGGTCCTGCCGCCTGCAGGCGGTGCGCGCCAGACCGACGCCTGGGCGTCCCCGTCCCACCGCCTTCAGGCGGGAGCGGGCGACACCTGCCTGTGCGCCGGCGGGCTCAAGCCCGCGGCTACCGGGGCGAAGCCCGCCGGCGCGAGCTGGCGGGGATGATGTCCTGGAAAACCATACGCCTCGCCACTCATAACGAGTATATGGTATCATCAGGAAGGACTCGGTTACGCTGCGTATCACTATTTCAGTCATGACTTCACCTGCACGCCGTCGCTTTCGCGCCATCGCCCGTCTCCCCGACGACCAGATCAATCTGGCGGAGGCGGCGCTCTGTATTGCCTGGGAAGACCAGGGTGACGGCGATCCCATGGCGTCATTGCGGATTATCGATGCCATGGCTGCTGCTGCGCGGGAGCGCATTACCGGCAGGCGAGGAGCGCGCGCGACCGTCGCGGCATTGAACCAGTATCTGTTCGAGGAACTCGGATTTCGCGGCAACCACTGGAACTATAGCGATCCGTCCAACAGTTTCCTCGATCAGGTCATTGCACGGCGCACCGGTTTACCCATTCTGCTGTCGGTGCTGTACCTGGAGATCGGCTGGCGATTGCAGCTGCCGGTTGCCGGGCTGGCATTGCCGGGGCATTTTCTGGTTCGCTATGTCGATTCCCGGGAGGGCGATCTGTACATCGACCCCTTCAACCGCGGGAGGTTGTGGTCGTATGCGGAGTGTGAACGGCAGATCACCTCATTTGCCGGCACAGTCAATCCCGCGCTGATCCGGCAGATCATGGCGCCGCCATCGCCACGGTCGATCCTCACACGCATCCTGCGCAACCTGAAGAGCGCTTACATTCAGCACGAACAGTTCGAGCGCGCACTGGCGACCGTCGATCGGATCTTAATCCTGTCGTTCGATGCCGGCGAACTGCGGGATCGCGGTCTGTTGCGCGCCCGCGTCGGGCAATGGTCGGGCGCGCTGTCCGATCTTGAACGCTATGCACACCTGGCGCCGCAGGCGAGCGATCTGGAGGCGATCCGGCATCAGGCGCAAACGCTGGCGGATGCGCTGGCACAGTACAACTGATTGCTCCTGTGGCAGAGTTTGCTCGCCCGCACATGGGGCAGTGTTGGACAAAAGACGCATGACCGCCAGCGCCGTTGGCGCCGATCCTTACGTGGCGCTCCCATTCCCCAAACCATACTGCATGTATACAGCGCTTGTTTCGCTGAAGAAGTCGATCAGCGCGTCGTGGTTGACAGGCATGCGATCTTCGTCGCCAGTGGTGGGCGCATTGATATGGATCGACCGTGCATTCATTTCATCGACGAATCGCAACATACGTGCCCCGTCGCGGGTGTAGATGCCGGCAGCGACAACCGTGTGCGGTCGATTGGCGTGCGCCAGCGCCTCGGCAAAACTCTCAACGCGCGTCACTGCCAGCACCGGTCCTGGCGCCGGTTCGCGGGCAATCCGCATTGCCGGACGCACCCGATCCACAATTGTCGGGCGCAGGAAGTACCCATGCGCCAGCGCCCCGTCCTGCGCGCGCGCGCCGCCGCAGAGCGTCTCGGCGCCTTCCATCTGCGCCTGCCGGACCAGATCGAGCGCCTGCTGAATCTGCGCCTCGTCGGTGCACGGTCCCATGCCGACCCCTTCGTCGAGACCGCTTCCCAGGCGGAGTTTGCACACCTGCGCAACCAGTTCTTCGAGAAACGCATCCGCTACCGGGTGCGTGAGGATCACCTGTTTGGTTGCCGTGTGCGACTGACCGGCATTCCCAAAGGCGCCGGCGAGCACGCCCGCGAGCGCCAGGTTCAGGTCGGCATCCTCAAGCACAACGACCGGGTTGGCGTCCATCGCTTCACTCATGAAGCGCATCGTGCGCGCCTCCGCCTGCCGCCGCGCGCCGACGATATCAGCGTGCGACCCGCCAATCCAGACCGCACGAACCGCCGGGTGATCGATCAGGGTGGCGCCTGTTTCATCGGTTGCGCCATGGACCAGATTGACAACGCCGGACGGCGCACCAGCATCGGCGAAGCAGCGCACCAGCCATTCCGCCGTTTCGGGCGTTGCCAGCGCAGGTTTCAGCACGACAGTATTGCCGCACACCAGCGCCTGCGCCAGGCGCGCGAACGGCAGCGCCAGCGGCGACCATTCCGGGGTCAGCAGTGCCACAACGCCGAGCGGACGGCGGCGCGTGTAGCCAAAATGCGCCGGGGTGCGCAACGGAACGGTGATGCCATCAATTACGGCAGCGGCGCCGCCGCAGAACTCCGCATACGCGATAGCGCGCTGCACCTCGGCGTGCGCTTCGGCGAGGGTCTTGCCCTGCTCGCGTACTATCACGCGCGCAACATCTTCCGCCCGTTCCGCCAGCAGGCGCGCAGCACGCAACACCAGCGCTCCGCGTTCGGGCGCGGGCGTCTGGCGCCAGGAACGAAAAGCATGCACCGCCACTTCGGCGGCGGCCACCGCTTCATCGCCGATCGAAAGCGGCGCCTCGCCGATCAGGTCGCTGGCGTCGGCGGGGTTGATATTGGGCGCATGGCGGCGCGCCGGTGATTCCATCCAGGCGCCACCGATATAGTTGCGATAGATTTTGATGTCCTTTCGCATGACCGGAAACCCTTTCTCACGTCGCGGATTGCGCGATCGCTCTCTCTCATTTCATCAAGATCAGCCTTTGCAATCGGGTGCATCAGGTGGAAGCGCAGTTGATCGCAGGAGATGTTGGTTGTTGCAGCAAGATTTCGTCGGCACGTTCTCCAGATGGAAGCCCGTCATTCGATGACAGCAGCCTTCATCGCTGGCATCAGCAGCCTTTGTTCTCGTGCAGAGCAAGTATAGCACGCTTCGTTCAAACAGGCTCGAAAGCCCCCGCACTCATCTCGTGCGCTGTACAATGGAAGCGTACCGCTGACAGCGTAAGGAAAGACAGACACCAGGGAGGCGCCATGAACCTGATTGCAGTCGTAACCACAGTGGGAAGCCTGGAGGAGGCGCGCACCATCGCAACGGCGCTGGTCGAACGACGGCTGGCGGCCTGCGCGCAGATTTCGCAGATCGAAAGCGTCTACCGCTGGAAAGGCGAGATTCAGCATGATCCTGAGTTCCGCGTGCTGTTCAAGACGACTGCTGCACACTACCAGGACGTGGAAGAGGCGATCCGTTCGATGCATTCTTATGAATTGCCGGCGATCCATGCTTTTGCCATCGAGCATGTGTATGCGCCGTATGGCGCCTGGGTCGAGGAGAATACAGGTTGACGGGAAGCGTTGCTTTCGGTCATGTGCGCCGCAAGCGACACATGTGCAAATGTATCGCCTCTGGAAGGGAACCTTTTCGCCATGAAACGATTGCGTCACGACGTTAGTGTTGCAGTGAGCATCATGTTGCTCATTGCCGCCGCTGCCGCTATTCTTACCGGCATCATTGCCGATCTCTGGCATTTGACGGGGTTTGTGTATCATACGTATGCCGGGTATATCATGGCAGTCCTGGGCGTTGCCCATGTGGCGTTGAACTGGAACCGCATGGCGCGGTATGTGCGCTTTCGTCTGATGCGTTCCGCTGCGTCGCGCCCACCCGCTCGCGCCAGAGCCGCCGTTCGTCCACCAGCGATTTCCCCATGCCCGCCCGCCGACCGTAGCACGACAGGCATGCTGCGCGCGCTGCATACGCGACGCGGGTTTCTTGGCGCGCTGGCTGGACTGCTGGCGGGTGCGGCGATTGGACGCAGTACGGTTCGTGCGCGCCCCGATGTGCCGTTTGGAGCCGATCTCGGAGTAGCGTATCATCAGTGGAGCAAACCGGGCATGAGCGATCTCTTCGGCGCAATCGCGAGCTGGGGGGCGCAACCGCCGCTCTACAAGACGTATCCCGATGCGCCGCGCATCGTCCTGCCGCCGCCCGATGATCGACCAGGCATAACCCTCGAAGAGGCAGTCCAGAAGCGGCGTTCGGTGCGCGTCTATTCGGATGAGCCGCTGACGCTGGCGGAATTGTCGCGGGTGCTCTTTCTCACCGGCGGTATCAATGCCGAACGGTTCGGTGCAAAGTTGCGCGCTGCGCCCTCTGCCGGCGCGCTCTACCCGATCGAAACGTACCTGGCCGTCCATCGCGTAACGGGTCTGCAGCCCGGCGTGTACCACTACACTGTCGCCAATCATACCCTTGCGCTGCTCCGCGAGGCCAATGTGCGCAGCGAGACGGTGCGTCAGGGGTTGATGCAGGGCTTTCTGGGCACGTGCGGCGTGGTGGTCTATTTCACGGTCATTCTGCAACGCCTGCGCTGGCGCTATCAGGAACGCTCCTATCGTTATGCGCTGCTCGAAGCGGGACACCTGGCGCAGAACCTCTATCTCGCGGCGACATCGCTCGGCATGGGGGTGTGCGCTGTCGGCGCCTTTCTGGACGACGAGGTCAACGCCATGCTCGGCGTGGACGGCGAACAGGAGGCGGCAGTGTATATGCTGTCGGTGGGGAAGACATGATCGGGTATAATCCTCGCGCGACACGGCTTTCACGATGATGGAACGATTGCTTCGCTGCACTCGCAATGACTCAGAAGCATCGAGGACTCAGACAGGCGCGATAGTTTCGTGTTTTACCGCCGATTGCTCTCTTTCCTGATGATGCTGGAGCTGGTCGCCTGCGCCGCTCCACCGCCGCCGGCGCCAACGCCGCAGGCGGAAGCGCTGCCGACTCGCGCGCCGGTCAGCACGGCGACGCCACAGCCCTCTCCCCCGGCGATGGCTGTGACGCCTTCGGCAACGCCAGCAGCGCCGACGCCGACTCCGGCGCCTGCCCTGGCAAATCTGTTCGACGACCGGCGGCTCACCTATGAACCTGGTTTCTATGCGCTCCAGATCCAGGCATTCCTCGACAGCCAGCCCGGACCGTTGAAAGGGATCGTCATGCCGGTTGGCAACCGCCAGCATACCTTTGCCGAGGCGCTGACCGGACAGACTGTCTACTACGGCGTCAACCCGAAGATCATCCTGGCGCTGATAGAACTGCAGAGCCGTCTGATCAGCGATCCGCAGCCAGCTGCCGATCAGTTCGCCTGGGCAACCGGCTTTCGCGGTGAGAACGGACGACGACGCGGCTTGCAGGCGCAGGTCCGCTGGTCTGTCAAAGAAATGTTCTACGCGCGGCGGGATTATCCGCAACGCATCGCACTGACCTTTGCCGACGGGAGCACAGCGCCGCCGCCGGAAGGCATGTCGCTCGCTGAATATGCCCTGGCGCGCGTGCTCGCGCCAACCACAGTTCCGCCCCGCCTTCCGGCGCTGATGGAACGGTTCCGTACCACATACACGCGCCTGTTCGACGATCCGCGCATCCCGCCGTCCGCCTGGTCGCCGCCCTCCCCGCCATTTCTGACCCGCCCCACCGGTACAATCGTTCCGGTGACATCGTTCTTCGACCACGGCGGTCCTTTCCTCACACGCAACAGCCGAAATGGCATCACCACCTACTGGGGGCGCGTCGAAACCGACCCGATCTTCGCCTACAACGGACACGACGGCTGGGACTACGCTGCAGCGCCGCCCGAACGAGCGCTGGCAGCAGCCGATGGGGTCGTTGTGTTCGCGGGCAATGCCGACGATGGTTGCGCCACCGGCGCCGTCGCCATCGACCACGAGAACGGCTATCGCACCCTCTACTGGCACCTGCACCGCGTGAACGTCGCCATCGGCGAGCGAGTGGCGCGTGGTCAGCCGATTGGAGTCATCGGCAATACTGGATGCTCGACGGGTCCCCATCTGCACTTCGGCGTTCAATACCTGGGGCGCACCACCGATCCGTATGGCTGGTGCGGCGAAGGGGACGATCCCTGGCACACCCATCCGGCTGGCGCTGTGAGTGTCTGGCTCTGGATGGATCGCCCCTCGCCGTGCGCTCCGCCGCCACCAGGAGGGGTTGCAGCAGACGCCGATCTCCCCGGTTTCTTCACCGACGGCGAGGGGTGGAAGCGCGCACCTGCCGGTTACGGCGGCGAGTCGCTGTTTACCGCATCAGTGCGCGGCGCAGGCGGGCGCCCCTGGAAGATGCGCCCACTCGACCCGCCATCACTGGCAGTCTGGCGAGCGGAACTGCCTACAGCAGGACAGTACCGTGTCATCGCGTTCATCCCCTACGCCGTCAGTCGATTGGGTGATGCCACCAGAGTACGCTACCTGGTGCAGCATGCAGACGGCATGGCAGAAGTAGTTGTTGATGCAGCGACCCATGCGAACGACTGGGCGGAACTCGGAACGTATCGGTTTGATGAAACCGGCGCCGAAGTCGTGCTGACCAGCGCCGCAGAGGAAGGGATGCTGACCATCTGGGCGGATGTCGTTATGTGGCTTCCGGTCACGACAGATACGTCCGATGTTCAGCGCTGACACTGCACCGCACCTTATCACTCCAACGAGATTTCGTATATCCGACCAAGGCACGTATTCAGACGTATCGCGCCCGTGGTGTGTGTGCGTCAGCGGCGCGGCGTCTTGTGACGCATGCGAAAGCATCTCGCCACCGATGCGTGATCGCGGGGGCTTCCCCCGATGGCGAACCATCACCCGCACCGGCGCCACGGGCGCGAAAACGTGAGACTCGGAAGCGCAGCCTTTGTGGACGTCGTGTCTTTATGGTGCGATCATCACGCGATGTCTCGTTGGAGTATTATGCACACATCCGGGCACGCCGTTGACTCCAGGCCCCCATGCGCATATTGAACAAGTCGCATACGCACGCTCATCAGAGCGCATTGCAATGCTATCGCAGCAATCTACACTCCAAAATCTACAATCTAAAATGGTATACAACGTCACGCATCATACGTCCGGATGCGCGGGGCTCTATCCCACACGCAGGCGAGACGCCCGTGCAATGAGCAGCTATCATTACCTCAGCCACCTTGTGGCTGCGCTGCACACTGCTCGATGAAACCAGCGGAAACGTATCGGCTATGTTCGTTTCAGGACGAATGTCACTCTGGCGTGCCGATTCTGTGACGCATCGACCACGCCAGTTGATCGGTAGTACCTGTGATCGGCAAGCCTGCACGAAGGTGCGCGCTCAGGCGGACATTCCCGCAGGCTCAGACACAGGAGCGCACAATGAACGGCTATCACATTCGCATTCGGGAACTCCCTGCGACCGACAAACCACGTGAACGGTTGCGCACTAGCGGCGCCGCCGCTCTTGCCGACGCCGAACTGCTGGCAATTCTGCTGCGCGTGGGGGTCGAAGGGGTGAACGCCATTCAACTCGCGCAACAGTTGCTCGTTGAATTCGGCGGATGGAGCGGGTTGCAGCGCGCCGGCTTCGAGGAACTGGCACAACGCCGCGGGATGGGTGAGGCAAAGACCGCCCAGCTCAAGGCAGCGCTGGAAATTGGGCGGCGACTGTTGCTGGCAAGCGGCGAGGAACGCTTCCAGATCCGCTCCCCAACTGACGCCGCGCAACTGATGCAGATCGAAATGAGTCATCTCGATCAGGAACAATTGCGCGCGATCTGCCTCGACACCAAAAATCGCGTCCAGAAAATCCAGACCGTGTATGTCGGCAGCCTGAACGCTTCAATGGTCCGCATCGGCGAGGTGTTCAAGGAAGCCATTCGGCTCAACTCCGCATCGATCATCGTGGTGCACAATCATCCCAGTGGCGACCCAACCCCCTCGCCGGAGGATATCGTCGTCACCCGCCAGATGATCGAAGCCGGACGATTGCTCGACATCGATCTCCTTGACCACCTGGTGATCGGCAACGGGCGCTTCGTCAGCATGCGCGAACGCGGGCTGGCGTTCACCAAGCCTTGACAGCCGCATGCAGACGTGATACGCTTTACACGTCGCTGCATCTGATCGTATTATGAAGGAAGAATCAGCATCTGTTGCGTCGCCTGAGTTCCCGCCATGTCGGAGAAATACTACCAGGAGTATGGTCCCATCCGGCGGCGCAAAGGCGAAGGGCGCCTGCTGATCGATGAGCCCCCGCCCGAATTGCCGCCCGAACCGCCGACGCCCAAACCACCGCGGCGTGTTCCGCCGGTGCGCCCCCGCCGTGCACCGGTGATCGGTGTTTTGCTGATGATTGTTGCGCTCGGTGTGGCGCTCTATTTTGCGCAACCCTTCATAACCGACGTGATTGCCGCCGATCGTGCGATGCCCGGTGTCAGCATCCGTGGCGTCCCTGTCGGTGGCATGGCGCGCGAGGAGATCCAGGCGCTGCTCACCTCGCAGCACGAGGCGTTTCTGAAAGCGCCGCTGACACTGACGTTTGAGGGACGCATCTGGCAACCATCGCTCGACGATCTCGGCGTGCAGTTCGAGATGGAACAGACAGCGGCGCTTGCGCTTGGCGTCGGGCGAACCGGCGGACCATTGCACCGCATCGAGGAACTCTGGGCGGTACGACAGAATGGCGGGGTCGATATTGCACCGCGCCTGCGGGTGGACGTCTCCCGTCTGCAGCGTTACCTGACCAGCCTCGCCGGCGAGATCGAACAACCGCCGCGCGATGCCGCGCTCAGTATCGCTGCAGGCAAAGCGCTCCCCACTGCTGCGCGCGCCGGACGGCAACTGCTGGTGGACGCAACAGCGATCGACATTTTGCGCGCCTTGCAGTCACTCGAGCCGGGGACGGTTCCGCTACGCACCCGCATCCTCGAACCAACACTGGCAGATGAAGACATCGCCGCTGCCGTTGCAGACGCCGAACTGTTGCTGAGCCAGCCCCTTGAACTACGGCAGGGCGAACGACGCTGGACATGGGATCAGGAACGGATCGCCGAAATGCTGACCATCAATATCATCGATGGTCGCATGTTCGTCGATATCGACCAGGCGCGCCTGGAACGCGCTGTTGCCAGGCTTGCCCAGGTCGTCGACTCGCCGAGCGCCGAGCCGCGTGTCGCCTTTCGCAACGGGCGTCTGCAGATCGTCGAGCCGGGGCGCGACGGCTTGCGCCTCAAGCAACCAGAAGCCATCGAGGCGATCCGCCTGGCGCTGCGCACCCGGGAGCATCTCGTCGAACTACCGGTCGAAACCGTTCGCCCACAGATCACGGCGGAAACCTTGCCGTCGCTTGGCATCGTCGAACTCGTGGCCGAGGGCAAATCGAGTTTTGCCGGTTCAGCCGGGTATCGCATCACCAATATCAAAGCCGGTGCCGACCGCATGAACGGGGTGCTCATTCCGCCCGGCGCCAGTTTTTCGTTCAACACGCAACTCGGCGCAGTCGATGCCGAACATGGCTTTGTCCAGGGATATGCAGTCATCGGCAATCGCACCCAGCTCGAATGGGGCGGCGGCGTCTGCCAGGTCTCGACCACGGTGTTCCGCGCTGCATTCTGGGCAGGGTTGCCGATCACCGAACGACACGCGCATCCATTCTATATCTCCTGGTACGATGCCTTCAGTTTCCCCGATCAGGCGGCGCCTGGCCTGGACGCAACCATCTACACAGGGGTGCAGGACCTCAGGTTCGTCAATGATACCGGTCACTGGTTGCTGATGGAAGCAATTGCCGATACCAATACGCAAACGCTCAGTGTGCGTCTCTACGGTACACGACCAGATCGCAGCGTGGCCGTGGTCGGACCGGAGATCACCAACATTGTGTCGCCGCCGGCGCAGGCGGTCTATGTGAACGACCCGAGTCTGCCGACTGGAACGGTGCGCCAGACTGATCGGGCGCGGCGCGGGATGGACATCAAGGTGTACCGGGTGATCACCGAAGGGGGAGTGCAGCGAACGCCGGAATTGTTCTTCACCCGCTTCAAAGCCTGGCCCGATGTGTTTGTACGCGGAACGGGGGGGCGGTAGCGGACGTGTGGCATGATCGCAGTCTCTGACATATCCTTTGACACTATCTTCGCTGATACACCGGTGCTGGTCGTCTGGCTCTTCGGATCGCACGCCAGCGGGCGCACGCATGCCCGCAGCGATATCGATATCGCGGTGCTGTTCACGCCGGAGACGGCGAAGGAGGAGCGGGAGCGCTGGCGTCTTGAACTGATCGGGCGACTGAGTGACGCCTTTCACTCAGATGCCGTTGACCTTGCGATCTTGAACGATGCGCCGCCGCTGCTGCGTTATGAGGCGCTGCGCCCTCGCCACGTGCTGTACAATCGTGACGATGAGGCGCGGGTGGCGTTCGAAGTGCGCACCATGCAGGAATGGTTCGACTGGGCGCCGCGTTGCCGCCGCCTGCTACGCACCAGGATGAAGCAATTCGCCGAAGGGAACGTGAGGATCGGACCATGACCGGCGCTCTGACCATTGCCCGTCATCTTGCGCAACTCCAGGTCTATCTGGAGCAGTTGCGCGAGTTGCAACAGCACTCACGCGCCGATCTCGATAACGATTGGCGCATCCGGGCGACGGTCGATCGCACGCTGCAGCTGGCGGTCGAGGTTGTTATCAGTGTCTGCGACCAGCTGATCGCCAGTCTCTCACTGCCATTGCCCGACTCCGGACGCGATGCAATGCTGGCAGTTGCGCGCGCTGGCATCATTTACAATGATCTTGGCATCAGGCTTGCCCGGGCAGTCGGTTTTCGCAACATTCTGGTCCATCAGTACGTGTCGATCAATTACGATCGCGTCTATGACGCGCTTCAGCATGAACTGCCTGCTTTTGAACAGTTTCTCATCCAGGTCGGCGCATTTTTTGACGCACAGAATCAGCCATGACGACGAATGAGACCTTCTCATTGGGCGTGACCTACTGGCCGCGTCGGGCGGGTCCGTTACTCTGGCAGCGCTACGATCGCGGCGCGGTACGTGAAGAACTGGCGCACATCGCAGCGATCGGGTTCGACACCGTGCGCCTCTGTCTGCTGTGGGAAGATTTCCAGCCCGGTCCTGAGCGGATCAACGGTCGCGCGATGCGTCGCCTGGAGCATGCACTCGATACGGCGCACGCCGTCGGGTTGCGGGTTGTTCTGGCGCTCTTCCCGACGGCTGTGCTGGGACAGTTGCAGGTTCCGTCGTGGGCGAACGGTCTGGATATCGCCGGCGCGTTGCGCCGCGCCGGGCACGGTCGCCCGCTGGTGATCGTGCGCCCGCCGGTATTGATCCACGTCCTGACCGGCGGCCGGTACCGCCCGGTGCAATGCGGCGATCTCTTCAGCGATCCGGTGATTGTCGAGGCGCAGCGCTATCTGGTGCGCGAGATCGGCAGCTACTTCGGAGATCATCCGGCTGTCTGGGCATGGCAAACCGGCGAAGGATTCGAGCGTGTTCATCGCCCCGAATCGGATCGAGCAGTTTCACAATGGTTTGCAGCAATCAGCGACGAACTCAAGCGTGTTGCGCCGCGTGCTATCTGTTTGGGCGTTATCTCTCCCACCGGCTTGAAGCGCCGCTCCGGTCCGCGACCTGAGCATGTGGCAGAGAGTTGTGCACTCGCAGGCATCGCGGTCGATCTCCCGGAGACGTGGGTGGATTGCCAGAAGCGACACACGAATCCTGTTGTCTACCTGCATGCACTGACAGCTGGTCTGGCAGAGCGACGCACGATTGTGCTTGGCGTCGGAATGCCAACGGTCGTGAATGGCGAGACTGCCGGATGGTTCGAAGACGATCTCTACGGACGCCCAGCAGTGGTGTATCGAAGTACGGCGGGCGAGCAGGCGGAGTTTATCCACACAGTACTTGAACGACTCTACACTGATGGCGCGGCTGGCGTGTGGCTGGCAGCCTATGCCGATTTTCCCGAAGAGGTATGGCAGACGCCACCGCTTGATCGCACCCGATGGTACCGGACTGTGGGGGTGATCGATGGGCTGGGACGCGAGAAACCGGCGGTCGGCGCCGTGCGTGATATGGTTCGCCGCGTCCGCAGCGCATCAACCCTGCCTGCGCAACCACCTGCGGTCGATGCCGAGCGCTACTGGAGCGACCCGGAGCGTACATTTCGCGAGTGGTGGCGTGAGTTCAACAGCAGCGGATAAAAGGGGCTACTCATAGATCCACTGGTCGGCGCTGCGGCGCATATCGACCAGTTCCTCAGGGCGGAAGAACAGGTTCACCTCCATCTCGCCATTCTCCGGCGAGTCTGAGGCATGGATGAGGTTCCGCCCGATCTCCAGCGCAAAATCGCCGCGGATCGTGCCCGGCGCCGCTTTAACCGGATTGGTTGCACCGACCATCGAGCGCACGATTTCAATCACGTTCGCGCCGGCCACAACCATCACCACTACCGGACCGGAAGAAATATAGGAGATCAGACTGTTGAAGAACGGTTTGCCCTCATGAACAGCGTAATGTCGGCGCGCGAGCGCCTCATCGATCTGGATTAACTTCATACCGACAATGCGCAAGCCACGCTGTTCGATCCGTGTCAGGATCGGTCCGATCAGTCCCCGCTGCACCGCATCAGGCTTCAGAATGATCAGAGAACGCTCCATACCTCCATCTCTCCTTCATCAGCAAGAGAACACAAACATCGCGCCCTGAGCATGGCGCTCATGGGCGCGAAATCAGCAGTCGCACGACTCTACCCAAACAATGCGCCGCGTGATGGAAGATGCCCGCCTCAAGCGGCTGGCTCATCAGATCGGCACGGCTTCGCTGATCCGTTTGGATGCCCGGCGCATTTCCATCTTGACCAGGCCAAGATTGACCATGCGCTGCGTAATGACAACCAGAATCAATTCCCGCGCCTCGAGCATGAGGATCGACCCCTGCTCCGCATCGATGATCGAGTCGATCAGCGCTCCAACACCGATCCGCCGGGTCGCTTTGTCAATTTCACCAAACACGGCTGCCGACATTGCCCCCAAAATCTCGGCGTCTTCCTCATCCATCAATGTGCTGGCGACAACCAGCCCATCTTTTCCGACGAGCAAACTTCCAATGACCCCCTCAACGCGGATGAGGTCTTCAACAATCCGGCGCATATTGACAGTCATTGCTCTTTACCATTCACAGAAGCGCAACGTTCGTCACGCAGTCTTATGCCTGTCCTGGTACCCAGCCGTATTCGCGCATCGCGTCGCGGAAGCGCCCCTGACGCGAATAAGCATCGCCAAGGGTGCGATGCAGTTTTCGCAGCAGACTCACATCGCTCGTCTCTGCGATCATATCCGTCAGATCTTCGACGACCTCGTCAAGGAATGCATTCTGTTTGATGAGGCGACGATAGTGCTGCATGGCAATCTCCGACATCCCTGCCTGCCCGCCAAAACGCGCTATCGAGAGCCGTAAGATATGATTATCCGGATCGGTCTCGAGCATGTTCAGGTACTCTTGCAGTTCCGGGTAATCGCTCAGATTGTAGATCGCCTCAGACGGCGGCGCTGACGGAGGGGCAGGCGTTTTTGCAGCAGCGACCGGCGGCGGAACAGGTGCAGCAGCGACTGGCGGCGACGCTGCTTCCAGGTCCGGCGCTGGCGGTTCTGACGGAGCTACAGATTCTGCGTCGGCAACCACCGGTTCAAGATCGAACCATGCTGTGGTTTCCGCTTCAGCTTCGGCAGTGGATGGCGGCGGCGCGCTGCCGGTTGCCGCCGTCTCGTTCAAGAGGGCGATCTCGTCCTCTGACAACCCCAGTTCTTCCAGGGAGAAGGGGGTGAGCAACGGCTCCTCTGCAGACGCTGGAGGCGCCTCTTGCACATCGCTGGCCGCGGCGGCAAGTATGGCGATTTCATCGTCCGCTGCACCAGGCTCTTCCAGGGAGAAGGGGATCAGCGGCGATTCCTCCGCTGGCGTTGACGGCGCCTCCTCCACGCTGCTGGCGGCCGCGGCAAGCATGGCGATTTCGTCGTCCGACAACCCGAGTTCCTCCAGAGAGAAGGGGCGCATCAGGTCTTCTTCCTCCGCCTCGAATGCAGCAGGTTCAGCAGCGCTTTCCGGCATCAACGAGGGCTCCTCTTCCGCATATTCTGCGTCGAGGTCGATCACTTCGTCGCCGTCACGTATTTCGATCCGAGCCGCGTGGAGCATACGTCCGATCTCGTCGATCCGCGCCGCTTCCGCTTCGGGGTCCTTCACCGCAGCGATGATATCGGCGATGTCCACATAGCCTCGTTCGCGACCAATCTGGATCAAGCGGTCAACAGCATCATCATCGCTGAAGGGTTCGGACGCAGGTTCGACCGGCTCGAACGCGGTGAACGACGGTTCACTTACCGGTGTTGGTTCCGGCATCCACTCAAGATCACCGCCTGTTCCAAGCGCGGCCAGTTCTTCCTCAGTAATGCCCAGACGACCCTCGTCGTCCTCTGCGATCTCTTCCTCAAGACCGGACAGATCGAACTCTGCCAGTTCCTCTTCCGAAAGACCCAGATCGGCAAGCGAGAATGGCTGCAAATCCTCGATGCCAAGGGTTTCTTCAAACACAGGCTCTGCCACAGCCTCGATCTCAGGCGCCTTCCTGGCATGTGTCAGCGGTTCGACAAACAGTTCAGGCGTCTGTGGCGCTTCAGACATCTCGATGACAGGGGATGGTTCCTCGAGTGTCTCTGGTTCGGCAGAAACCGACGGTTGAACCGACCCTCCCAGATCGCCAAGCCCCAGCGCTGCGATTTCTTCTTCACTCAGCCCCAGATCGGCGAACGAGAATGGTTGAAGCTGACCGCTGGCCAGAGCGGCTTCGATACTCTCCACCTCCTCAGGAGGTTGGGGCGCCGGTTCCCGTTCAGCAGCTGGCAGCGGCGGCTCGAGCGGCGTCGCCGCCGCTGCCGAAGGTTCCTCCTGCACCGGTGCGCCAGGTTCTGTCTCCGCTGGCGTGACGCCCAGTCCAAGGGCGGCGATCTCTTCTTCGCTCAACCCCAGATCGGCGAACGAGAATGGTTGAATAGACCCACTGGCAATCGCAGACTCAATGCTTTCCACTTCTTCGAACGAAACTGCCGGGAACTGCTCACCGGAGGGCGCCGAGGCGGATGCCGTTTGATCCGGTTGTTCCTCACCAGCAGGAGCGACAAGAGATTGCCGTTGCTCTTCGACGTGTGGTACAGCAACGGCAAATGGAGCGCCAGACTCGACCGGCTCATCGTCACGCAGGGATACATCGTCTATCGAGAACAGTCCCAGGTGCTCATCCGGAGCGATCGGCGGCGCCGGCGGCTCTTCCGCACGCAGGGGCGGCGCGCTTTCGCGTTGCCTTTGCAATTTTGAGAAAATCGTGCCTGTGTCTGGCGTCGAAGTCGGCGATGTCGATTGGAAGAACGTCGGCTCCACGCGCTGAGATGGCTGTTGCCAGCTAAAACCACGCGGCAGGAAGGTGTCTTCCTCTTCGATCGGGGGTTCGATTGCTTCTTCCGGCGTAAGCCCTGCCATTCGCGGGCGTTGCGGCGCAGGCGGTTCTTCGAGCGAGAAGGGTTGCAGCGATGGCGGCAACTCGCTGAGGTCAGCATGTCCGCCCAGGCTGCCAGTTTCCAGTTCTTCTATCGAGAACGGCTGCAGGTCGGGCGGCACGTCGCCGATGCCAGACCCAATATCACGCCTTGCTGCCGAAGCGCGTCCGGACCCTTCGAAATCGATATCGTCGAGCGAGAAAGGTTGTGCGTCGATATCAACATCCTCGAGTTGTGAGAGCTCGGGTGCAGAAATGATCGTCTCACCGCTCAGACTGGCAATTTCGTCCGGCGTTAGCCCCAACTCCTCGAGCGAGAACGGCTGCATCGCGCTCATATCAGCCACCTCGTCCTCACCCCGCTCAGACACGCTGTCGAGCGCCGCAATCTCGTCCGGCGTCAGCCCCAACTCCTCGAGCGAGAACGGCTGCATCGCGCTCACATCAGCCGCCTCGTCCGCCACCGGTGCAGACGCGCTGTCCAGCGCCGCAATCTCGTCCGGCGTCAACCCCAACTCCTCGAGTGAGAACGGCTGCATCGCTCCCAGGTCGGCTGGCGCTTCGGGTACGGCGGCGCCGGCAGATGGCTCCACCTGTACCGAAGATTCGGCAGGTCCGGAAGGAGACTCTTCGAGCGCCCCAAGACGTGCAAGTTCAGCCTCGCTCAGGCCCAATTCCTCGAGTGTAAACGGTCGTGTGTCCGCGCTGATTTCAACCTCGGTTTCCTCGACCGGATGCGATACAACGGGAGGTGCAGTGTCGATCGCCAGCAGACTGGCAAGAAAATCATCACTATCGGCATACGATGGCGGCGGCGCTGGCGGCGGCGGTGCAGCGACAGCGGTTGGCGTTGTCGCCTCCATTGAGCGGGTGGCAGCGAGTTGTTCTGCGGGAGCTGTCACCTGCCGATTGAACCATTCAGTCTCATCCCATTCCGGCAGAGTCGGTTCTGGCACATCGACAGGCGGAAGCGACTCGAACAACATCCGGGCCATACCCTGATACGGATCGATGGCTGCAGCCGTCTTCCAGAACTGTTCGCCAGAAGGGTTCCCGGCAGCAAGCTCGATATACCCCAGAAGCAGGTTTGCCTTCAGCACACTGGCATGCTGCGCAAGAATGGCGCGGCACACGTCTGCCGCTTCTTCTTCCTGCTCATCGCGCCAGAGGACTTCTGCGAGCGCCACACGCGCATCAAGACGGTCGGGCTGATCCGCCACAACCTGGCGAAACTCAGAGACAGCCTGGGGCAGCATATGCCCTTTAGCGTACAATCGTGCCAGTCCGGCGCGACTGAGGCGCAGGTGCGCATATTCGCTTCCCCACGCATCAGTGTAGAGCCGCAGCAACTGGCTCCGCAGTTCAGGCAAATCGGGCTTGATTTCGAGGGCGCGCTCGAATGACGAAATGGCGCGATCGAGCTGTCCAAGCCGTTCGCAGGTCATGCCGAGGCCCACAAGCGCTGGAATATGCTCTGGATCGAACCGGAGCACACGTTCAAAATCAGCGCGCGCTTCTTCATACTGACGATTGGACAGGTGCGCCTCGCCGAGCATCTGGTGCGCTTCCAGGCATTTGGGGTACGTCTCGAGGATATGGTGCGCCATCCCGATAGCGCGATCGAGGTCATTGGTTTCGAGCCATTGCCGGGCCTGGTCGAAAGCCGTTTGCAGGCTCATTCGTGCCATTACGATCCTCCCGGTGTCCGAACTGCGGCGACGGCAGTGTCGTGTAATCTTTTACGCCGTGGAAAGAAACTGTGCGTGTCAGGGCGCGGCAGCACCCTATCATGCGTAAAACTAGAGGCATTATAGCGCAAGCGTCAAGGGGATGCAAGAGGAAGCGCTCCAATTGCAAACGACGCAACGACCTGCAACAACAGTTAACAGTTACAGGTCGTTGTTGAGCGATGATATGGTCGGGGCGACTGGATTTGAACCAGCGACCTCCTGAACCCCATTCAGGTGCGCTACCAGGCTGCGCCACGCCCCGTGACGCCCTGTATTGTAGACTCGCCTGGCTGTTCTGTCAATCGTGCATCAGCCCGATCTCTCGGCGGCATCACCCAGACGCGCGTGAGATTGAATCGTTGTGATAGACCGCGCAGTTCGCGCTCAAAACGTTCCAGTTCGACCCTCTCACGTTCCAGCAAAGCCTGTACCAGCGAATCATCGGTCAGTGCGTCGGTCAGCACAATATCGCCGCCAATGCTCTCGTTCTGCACACGCGCTGCAATATTCACCGTCGAACCAAAGTAGTCGAGCAGGTTATTGGCGTTGACTGCAATACAGGGACCGCTATGCAAACCCAGTTTGATCCGTAATGCCGGATTTCCGCGCGCCATTTCGCCGAGGGTGAACTCGCGCTGAATCTCCAGCGCTGCCGCCACCGCAGACTCAGTCGAGGAAAAGACTGCCATCACCGCATCGCCGATAGTCTTGACGAGCGACCCGTTGTGCGCGCCAATGATTGCGCTCATCAGCGCGAAATGGTCGCGCACCCGCGCATAAGCCGGCGAGTCGCCAATCTGTTCGTAGAGTGTGGTTGACCCTTTCAGGTCACTGAACAGAAACGTCAGGCTCCGAATGGCAATGCCGACCCCTGGCGATAACGCTTCCGACGAGAACAACTGGCGAAATTCAGTGAGCGATGTCGCCAGCGCCGCACTGGTCGCCTGGGCGCTCCAATCGCTGCGCTCAATGACGATCAGAGCCGGCGTATCGGTTCCATTCTCAACAGCAATCGTTACCTCGCCTGCTCTGATGAACGATGTGTCAATCCTGGCATCGTCGTTGTCGAAAACGACATGGGCAGTCGGTGAAGCGGCCTCGCTCACAACCTCAAACGATACCCGCCCTGTCATCTGGCGGCTGCGCAAACGGTACCGGTCGGGGGTGAGGCGCAGCCGCACCTCGCGCCGACCCTGCGCCGGCAGCGCAATCTGCGCAACAATGTGGGGGGTGTTGGCGGGTCCGCCAATGCAGTAGGGCACATCGACTGCATCGCGGATGGCTGGATTAACGCTGAAGCGCACTTCGATCGACTCATCGAAGTTGGTATTGTAGCGCACGTCGCACGAAGGACAGTAGGCGTCGTGTTCGAGATCGCTGAGAGAGCCGACGCGCCGGCTCGGACCCCGGCAACTGGGGCACAGCACATCCCATTCAAGGTCGAGCAGCCCGGCACGAGTGGCGTACAGGCACATGCGTAAAACTTCCATCCGCGGCTCGCCCCATTCATCCGCCAGTGCAAAGGCGCGCATCTTGAGCACACGCGGATCATCGGCGTTCAGAATGTGATCAGTCAATCGGTCGATCAGTGATGGACGCACCCCGAACGCCCGCAGACGTTCGGCGGCGATGCGGAGGCGCTGATGATTGATCCGCGGCGGACGAACCGGCGGAAGGACAACGTGCTCGGACGTTGCCGCCAGATCCCCCGTCTGGCGGTATGCCTGGCGCATTTTGCGCAACATCCGCTGCCCGATGATCAGACGCCCGCCAATGCTTCCGATGATATTGCGCGGCGCCATATGGACTTCGACATCGACCTTTGTCCGATCACCCGGTAGCGGCGTGAAACGGGTGATGGTCTGCAATCGCTTGACCGGGAGCGGCGGAGCAAATTCGCGCTCAACGGAGAATTGTTGCTCGAAGATCCATTCAAATGGGTGCTCGCGCCAGTTGACCGGAACGCCCAGAAAGTGGCCATAGACAATCTGGATGAAATCACGATCCGGTCGAGTGCGCTCGAATGCAGGCAGACCGATCATGCGGTTCGTGCGATCGGTATCTGAGAGAATGGGCCAGAGACGCTCAACAGGTGCGTCGAGGATGATGCTGGAATAGAGATGAATGGTATATTGTTCCACCTGCGCCGCCTTCCTGGAGATCATCGTTCTTGCCGCCTGGACGGAGAAATCGATGGCGACAGAAACATTATACCGACAGCGCGTATCGGATTGGGATGAGGGAATGATTACAATCTTCGCCTACGGAACGAAACGCTCCTGCACCATACCGCGTACACCCAACGTCTGTGCAATCAACTCGACCACGTCGCGCCGTGCAGCGGCGTCGTGGGCAAAATCGAGAGCATCGGTCTCGATGCGCAACACCGGACACAACTCGAAGCGCCGCAGCCATTCGTCGTAGCGCCGGTTCAGATGTTCCAGGTACGCGGGTGGAATGGCGCGCTCCGCCGGACGATCACGTTCATTGATGCGCCGGATCAGCGTCGGCACGCTGGCGTGAAGATGGATCAGCAGCGTCGGCGGCGTAATCCCGTGCACCAGCGCCAGGAACAACTGCCGGTAGGTGCGAAAGTCGCGGTGGCTGAGAATGCGCTGTTCCAGCAACCCCTTAACAAAGACCTCGTAGTCTTCGTAGATGCTGCGATCCTGGCAGACCGAAATCGGCGTATCGGCAATTTCGAGGTGTTGCTGATAGCGCTGCGTCAGGAACCAGATCTGTGAATGGAATCCCCAGCGTTCGGGGTCGCGGTAGTAGTCCTCCAGGTACGGATGATCGGCGACCAGTTCGTAGTACGGCTGCCAGTTGAACTCTTCCGCCAGAATGCTGACCAGCGTGCTCTTACCGACACCGATATTGCCAGCGACGGTGATATGGTAACGTCCGTTTCTCACAGGCGCTCTCCTGTCCGTGCGTCATGGCGGCGTATAGGCGATGAACAGAACGACCGGCTCCCATTCTCCCTGAAAGCGTTCGACCGTGCCGCCGGGGAAGCGTTGCTGCACCACTGCCAGTTCCGCTTCGCGCTCTGGCAGAAAGATAAAAAGCGGGCGTTTGCCATCGGGCGGCGGCATGATTTGTGCAGGGTCGGTCACCGGATCACGCACATCCATCCCCTCGATGCCGGAAGCAACGAAGCGGATAGTTCCATTCCCGAAGAAAATGCGCGGCGGAGTGAACATATATACATACACCGGCGCTTCCTGCGCATTCACGTAGTGCGACAATTTGGTGACGATTTCGGTGTTCGTCCAGCCATACGCGCGGCGCGGGATATAGTCGCGGAAGTAAAAGTTCAGGTTCCATCCCGCAAGCAGGGCGACCGTAGCAATGATAACCAGCGCACGCCTCTGCCCGGTCAGCTGGAATGTTGCTCCCGCGAGGGTGATTATGCGTTGAAGTGCGAGCATGACCAGCAGACAGAGCGCAGGAGCAGTCGTCACATACCGTGGACTCTCGGGAGTGTTCACCAGCAACACGCCACCCAGCACCGCAGCGCCGGTCAACCACGCAATCAGCAGAAACCATTCGGAACGACGCCAGTTGACCAGCGCAAGCGCCACACTCAGCACCAGCAAGATGGCAGAGACGGAGTCCAGCAATGCGATTTTGGGATCATACCAGGCGCTGCGATCGGGCACAAACGTGTAGGCGCCAAAACTCTGGCGCATCTGATCGATGATAATCTGAGCCAGAGGAACCCCCTCCGCAAGTTTCTGTTCCAGCCACCCGCTCTGCACCACGCCAACCATCGCCAGGCGCGCCGTAAAAGCGGAGGGATTATTGATGAAATGAGCGATCAGGGGACCAAACCCCAGCAGAAACCCTCCGATCATCAGCGGCAGGCGCGGCGCCAGCCAGCGGAAGCGCTGCCAGTCGACAATCGACAGGTGGAGAACGAGCACGGCAATCACCACCGGCGTCAACCGCGATCCCATATAGAAATGCTGCGCAACGCCACAGATAACCCCCGTCCATCCGAGAGCCAGCGACGACAACCGACGCACGCCGGTGAAGAATGCGATAAATGCGGACAATGCCAGCAACGGATCGACGATATTGTTGACCCCCAATCGGCTGAAGTGGATATGGAAATGAAAAACGGCGAGGAGAGTTGCCGCGCCAAAGGCGACGCCACGTCCGAAGAGCGGGCGTGCAAACAGGTAAAGCAGAGGAATGGTCGCCGTGCCGATCAGCGCCGACAGGGCGCGCAGCCCGAAGACATTATTACCGAAGACGCTCAAGGAAAGCGCCTGGAGGAAGAACCAGAGCGTCGGATGCGACAACCATCCGGTGACGAAGGGGTTCGAGATGCGTCCCTCCAGCACACCGCGCGCCTCCATGCCCATCTCGCCCTCATCGCCGCCGAAGTTTTGCGGCAGAGTATCGATCAGGGTCATACGCAGCGCGAGGGCAAGCAGGGTCAGGGCCGCAACCGCAAGCACTTCCCGGCGGTCCCAGGGTGTTTCCTCGGCGCAGCGCTCGCGACGACGATCGAGGAGCCGTGCACCCGCGAGAAAGAAGCTCATACTCGCCAGCCAGGCGATCAGCGCAGGGACGGGGCGCAGCGCAGGCGTCGCTGCGCACCAGAAGGCAATGCCGCTGCTGATCAACGCCATGGCGAACAGCAGGTAATACGCGGGCAGACGATCCAGCAACGCCACGATTGATGGTGCAGCGCGGGGGTCGTCTGCCATTGTGTGTTTAGGGATCCACGCACTCAGTGCAACGAACGCCACGCCGGCAAGTGTCAGCAGCGCGCCTCCCGCCAGCAGATTCGGTGGTGTGCCGGTCAGGAACGCCTGACCGATCCATGCCAGGGCGAGGGTTGCCAGAAGCAACAGAAACAGGTTGACACTCGCATACGAATGTGGCTGCGAGTCGGTGATAACAGAAGATACCGGTTCTGTGGATGGCGAACCATGTTCTGGTGCGTCGTCCTCGTCTTCGATGGCTGGCGGTACCGGTGCGACGCTTTTCATGAACACATCCTGCCTGCGTACAGCCATCCGGCGGATGCACTCCGCCGGTACCCGTTCAACAAACTCCTGCAAGCACGGGTGTCTCGTCTGCAAGGGAGATCATACGGTTCAGGCGGGCTTTCGCGCTTTGAGAACAATGCTGACGAACGTTTTCTCGTCACCGCGCAAATGGTCATTGCGTGCATCGACCAGGCGGAACAACCGCACCCCCAGGTTGATGGGATTGAGCAGGCTGCCGCTGTTCCGTTCGCTACGGAACCGGTCGGCGCTGTCGCGGAGGCGACGCGGCAGCAGATTCTTTTCGATCAGCGGCTTCCCGATACTGTACACGATAAAATGAATAAACGGAAACGCATAGTGCGTCTGCTCGTCCAGCGCCTCGATGGTAAACCCCGCGCCTGACACGACATCGCGCAATGTGTCCGGACGATACAACCGCCAGTGATTACTCCACAGACCAGCGATCGGTCCGGCGCTCTGGATGGGGCGCCCACCAAGCGCCTCAATCGTTTTGTTGATCGGATCCCACCAGAACGGATAGTTTGCGTGCGGCACACTGAGCGCCAGAATGCCGCCGGGCTTGAGAACCCGGAAGACCTCGCGCAGCGCGCCGCGATCATCGGCAAGATGTTCGAGGACCTCGGACATCAACACCTTATCGAAACTATGGTCAGCAAACGGCAAACGATGAATATCGACGTTCGACAGACTGGCCGGCGTCTGTTCGCGCTCCGCCCAGCGCAGACGGTCCATATCGCCATCGACGCCAACCAGGTTCAGCCGTCGCAACCGCCCCATCAACATCAAATAGACGCCCATGCCGCACCCGCAATCGAGCACTGTCTCGCCGTCACGGAGTTCGAGGTAGTCAAGCAGGGTGATAGCGCGCCGACGGTAGGCCATATCGGCTTCGTTGCGCAGCAGGCGCTCGAGGATCGCCCGATCGTCCGCAGAGAGCGAACTGGAAGCAGGAGCATCGACGATGTGCGGGGCAGGCGACGCCAGCATCGTTGTCGTGGCAGTCACCGGCGCCGCAGCGATGACGTGGAGCGTGCTGCGCACCAGGCGGCGGCTCGCGCGCGCGGCAAGGCTGGAGCGGCTCCGCGTGCGCACGAGCCGGTCGAGCAATTGCTCGTAGGCATTGATCGTCTGATGCGTATTGAAGATACGGCGAACGCCAGCCAGAGATGGAAGGTAGCGTTCACGGTCGCGCAGCGTTTCGAGGATCACCTGTGCAAGCGCCGGAGGGTTGTATGGCGGCGCCAGGCGACCAAAGCCTGTTTCGCGCACCACCACGCGCGCACCGGGAATATCCGTCGCCACGACCGGAGTCCCGCACAGCATCGCCTCGACCTGCGTGAGCGCCATCATATCGGTGTGGCTGGGCAACACGAACAGATCGAGCATGACGTAGAAGCGCGCAAGGTGCTGACGATCCCGAATCAAACCCAGAAACGTAATATGTTCCTGCTGCGCTTCGATCAGCGGCTGGCATACGCGATAAAAATCGTCATAGACGACATTGCGCTCACCGGCGAAGACCAGGTGCGCCTCAGGCAATTCGGCGCGAATGAGAGGCAACGCCCGTAACAGGTCATCGAAACCTTTTTCGCTCACCCAGCGACCGGCGAAACCGATCAGGCGCTTCCCTTCGAGGCCGAGGTCGCGCTTCCAGGCGGCGGCAGCGACCGGGTCCGGTTCGGGAAACTCGACCGGCGGGTAGATGCAGGTCAATTTGTCGCGGAAGGGCCAGAGCAATGGCGAATGGCGGGCATAATCCTCGCTATATGAGGTAATGCCGTCCGCCAGCGTCGCCGCAAAGCGGAGAACGTGAAATGCAGCGCGTTCGACGAGTTTCTCCATCGGACTATCGGGCATCACCACATCACCGTGATGCGTCATCAGGAGGGGACGCCCAAGCGCGCGGCACAACACCGCCACGAGCGGCGCTTCGGGGAGGGGCGTATGGATCTGCACGACATCATGCTCGGCGATGAGTTGCGCCACAGCCCAGGGAAATGCCGGCGTGATCATCCCGCGGCTGAACCGTGCGATGGGCCAGAGACGAACCACACGCACACCATTGACCATCTCATCGCGTGCCAGATCGAGTGTGTGTCTGGTGGTCAGCACCGTCACCCGATGGCCTCGCTCCGCCAGATGCTCCGCCACCCGCACGGCATGAACGGTCAGGCCCGTCCAGTGGGGGTAATAGTAGGTCAGTACAACCAGAATATTCATCGCCGCCTGTCTTCGCCGCCCCGACATCGCCGCATCGCCGCGAACAAGGCGCGGCGGATGCGTGGTATTATAGCAGACGCACCGCCGAAAGCGCCAGATACCCATTCGTACTGGTACGATCTACGACCAGGCATGAAGAAAATTTGTGCTTGACAGAATGGAACATGCATGCTACACTCAGCATATCGGCGATGTGCCGGCATCCGGGGCGCTTCGGAAGGGCGAAGGTCCTGGTGGGACGACATCAGTACAGTCGGGAAGAGGAGACTCATATGGCCAGAGATCTGAACAAGGTGATGCTGACCGGTCACCTGGGAGCGGACCCGGAGATGCGGTTCACCCCGCAGGGCAGTCCAGTCACGACGTTTCGCGTTGCATCGAACCGTTCCTGGAAATCAGGGGATGGCGTTCAGCACGACGATACGGAATGGTTCCGCATCGTCGCGTGGGATAAGCTGGCAGAAATCTGTAACGAATATCTGAAGAAGGGAACGCGCGTCTACATCGAAGGGCGATTACAGACGCGCAGCTGGGATGATCGCAATACCGGCGAAAAGCGCTATATGACCGAGGTTGTTGCACAGGACATGATCATCCTGACACCAAAAGGCGATCGGGTTCCATCGGTCGAAGCCAGCGATCTCGACGTGCAGGCGGTAGGCAGCGCGCCACGCCGCACTCCAGCGCCTGGCGTTTCTGCCGAGGCGATGTCCAACGGTCCTGCGCGTGCAGGCGCGTCCCGCGTCCCCGGTCGCAATATGCCGCAGCCAGTCGAAAGTGAAGACGACCTGCCGTTCTGAGGGGAAACGATCCATCGGGTGCGCGGGCGTCCCGCCTCCATCACCAGCCGGTCGAAAGTGAAGACAACCTGCCGTTCTGAGGGGAAACGATCCATCGGATGCGCGGGCGTCCCGCTTCCATCCCCGGTCCTGTTCTCATCGCGGCGTTGTGCCTCTGCAGGTGAGTATAACGACTATGACACATAGTCGCATTTCCAGCCCTGTTTTCAGCGCGACATTGTGTCCGTACACACGACCATCCAGCGTCTCACTCCATATACAGTACCCTGATTGCCAGTTCTATGGACTGCTGAAGCCAGGCTTCAGCAGTCCATACTTTGTTCGCGCGGGTGTAGACTGATAGACATCAACCAGCAATCACGGTATGGTGAGAGACGCAAGCGCCGGAATGGAACTCGCCATTCCGGCGCTTTTTGTTTGCAGCGTCTGGCGACGCCTATGCGTGTGCACAACTATTCGGTTCGTGCAAGCGACGATTGCGGCGAGCGGTCGAACAGCACCCACAAAATAGCCGCCAGGAGCAACCAGAGCAATTGATCACGCACCCGCATTGCAAACTCAATCACCCGCTGCGAATCGGGTTGCGTCTGCATGACCTGCGTCAGCCACTGCGCCGGTACATCGAACACCCACGTCAGAGCATCACCCAACCCGGTGAGCATCAGGGCATGCGTGCCATACGTCCACGCAACCGCCAGTGAGACAGCAAGGACCATAGCCGTCAGGCTGTAGACCGTCATAATGTACCAGCGGCGCGGACGCGCGATTGGAGTAAGGTAAGACGCCTGCAACGCAATCGCCATCAACTGCGCCGTCAGCACCGATGGCGTCTCCCAGCGGAGCTCTTCGCGCAGCGTTGCGTCGATGACGCAATTGCGCCGGTGATAGATGGCGCAGGTCGGACATTCGGCAAGGTGATCGCGCAACGCTGGGTCGTTGATTTCCGGCTCTGTGTGGAGCGCCAGCAATGCGCGGGCTTCGTCGCAATTCAACATAGCGCTTACCTCCCCCCAACCGGCATTGGCAACCGCATAAACGGACTGAAAGTCCTGCTGCTGGTCTCTGGTTGCTTTGGCGCGGGCAATGCACGTGCTGCAGGAGGTTGTTCGTGTTCACGGAGAATGGCAGCCAGACGCTCTTTCCCACGCCGAATATGGCTCTTGACCGTGTTCAGCGGCAGATCGAGGATCTCAGCGATATCGGTGTATTTCATATCCTCGAAGTAGTACAGCGTCAGCACCAGACGATAGTGCTCCTCGAGCTGCGTCAGCGCGCGACGCACTTCGTTGCGCAATTCGCGCGAATCGAGCGCTTCCTCCGGGTCCGACCAGCGATCATCGTCAGCGATGGCATCAATTGCATCGAGATCCTCATCGCCATCCGCCGGTGACACCAGCGGCGCCTGCCGTCCACGACGCCGCAGTTCATCGCGCCCCAGGTTGACAACCAGACGATAGAGCCAGGTCGTGAACCGGCTCTCGCCATTGTACTGTGGCAACGAACGGAACAGACGAATAAACGCTTCCTGCGTCAGATCAGCAGCGTCATCAGGATTTTTCAGCACGCTCATCGCAATGCTATAGACATATTGCTGCTGGCTGAGGACGAGTTGCGTTAACGCTTCGGGATCGCCAGCCTGCGCGCGTCGGATAAGTTCCGCAGAGGGCTCAGCCACCGTTTCTACTCCCTTACAGCGCCGATACGACCCGCAGCCCATCAGCGCATACCATATACTTCAATTGTACATGACGTGTCTATGGTTGAAAAGGTTGCAAGGCGTATGAGACGATGGTGCGAGTGTGTGGGAAGGCATGTGTGATAGTCCTTCAGAAATGAATACGGTATGCGCCTGATGCCAGCGGGCTGATGGTCTTTCAGAAATTAATCCGTCAACCCCAACCAGCATGCAGAACGATGATAATACCATTATAATTACAATGACACGTGCGTGGTAAATGCCTGCCTGTCCACGTGTCAGAAAACCTCTCTTCCCCGAAAGCATCTGCGCCGAATGTTTCGGCACTGTATATATCAGCCGACCTGCATCAGGCGATCCTCATCTAGAGAGGTCGGCAGCCCTGATCACACAGGTGATAGCGTCCGCTCTGAGCCAACAAAGACCTGCGCAAGGAGGCGCGTATGGGAATAGCAGCAGATATCGCCATTATTGTGGTGGCCGCGCTGATCGGCGGGTTTATTGCACAACGGTTCGGACAACCGCTCATTCTGGGCTATATCCTCGCCGGTGTCGTCGTCGGTCCTCATACAGACGGCATTACGGTGAGCAACATTCACGACATCGAACTGCTCGCCGAAATCGGTGTGGCGCTGCTGCTGTTCGCCCTCGGTCTCGAATTCAACCTGGGTCGTATGGGGAAGGTGCGCACGATTGCGCTGGCAGGGACGACCATTCAAATCCTGGTAACGATGGCGTTTGGGTTTGGCATCGGTCGCTTGCTCGGCTGGCCCGAATACGAGTCGCTCTGGTTTGGCGCCATTGTGGCGCTGTCGAGCACCATGGTCATCCTCAAAACGTTGCTTGAACAAGGACGGCTCGGTTCACTGGCAGGGCGCATCATGATGAGCATGCTGATTGTGCAGGATCTGGCAGTGGTGCCGATGCTCATTATTCTGCCAACGTTGCAAAACCTCGATGCCGGATTGCCCGCCCTTGGGCGGGCTATCGTTCGTGCCGCACTTTTCCTCACCCTGATGATTTATGGCGGCACACGCCTGATGCCGGTCATTCTGCGACAGGTCGCTGCCTGGAACTCGCGTGAACTCTACCTGGTTGCAGTTGTTGCCATTGGTCTTGGCGTGGGATATGCGACCTACCTGGCCGGGCTGTCGTTCGCATTCGGTGCATTTGTCGCCGGTATGGTCCTGAGCGAATCGGAGCACAGCCATCACGCGCTCAGTAATATCGGTCCGCTCCGCGATCTGTTTGGTTTACTGTTCTTTGTATCGATCGGGATGTTAATCGATCTAGCCTTTCTAATCAACAATCTGGGGATCGTCCTGCTTGTCGTTGCGCTTGTTGCGCTTGGCAAAGCGCTGATCTTCGGCGGCATCTCACGCGCCTTCGGTTATACCGACGGCATTCCTGTTCTGGTAGGGTTGGGCATGTTCCAGATCGGTGAGTTTGCATTCGTTCTGGCGGAAGTCGGATTGAATACCAGTGCCATCCGGCAAGAAACATTTACGCTTGTCCTGGCGACAGCAGTGACCACCATGGTATTGACTCCATTCGCTCTGCGCGGTTCTGAGTCACTGGTAGCGCGACTCCGACGCGCTCACGCCACACTCGAGACATACTTCGGACCAGAGCATGTGTTGTGTGATCATATCATTATCGTGGGTTATGGCAGGGTTGGGCGCTACACTGCCGAAATCCTCCAGCATCTCCATATGCCGCTCGTCATCATCGATCAGGATTACAGTGCTGTTGAGCGAGCGAAGAAAGCCGGATTGCCCGTCATCTATGGCGACGGCGCCAGCCCGGAGGTGTTGGTGGCGGCTGGGCTAGCGCATGCACGCCTGGTGCTGGTGGTCGTATCAGGCGGGGTCGATGTGGTGCAGGTGGTGCAGCAGGTGCGCCAGTTAAGCGCGACCGTACCGCTGATCGCGCGCGCAGCGAATGTGTTGCAGATTGAGGAACTGCAACCGCTGAGGGTGAACGAGATCGTGCAACCAGAGTTCGAGGCGGGGATCGAGATGGTGCGTCAGGCGCTGCTCCGGTGTGACGTAGCGCCCGAAGCGGTCGATACGCTGGGAGATGTGGTGCGTCTGCATGGGTATCAGCCGTTGCGTTTGCCGGGGCAGGAAGAACTGTTGCTGCGCGCCCTGCGCCAGTCTGCTTCGGCGACCGGACTGGGATGGATGACGATCGAAGCCGGTTCGACGCTCGATGGCAAAACGATTGGTGAGAACCATATCCGCTGGCGCACCGGCGCAACCATCGTCGCCATCGAGCGCGACTCTGCTATGATCGCCAACCCCGGACCGGAGACGCTTTTGCAGGCTGGCGACCGGCTCGCTGTATGGGGAACACTCGAACAGCGCCAGGCGGTTCACGCGCTCTGTATGCCGCTGGACAATGTGACAGCGGATGCGTCGCCGCCGATGGAAGTACGCGCATCGGTGGAGATCGATGCATGTTGATCCTACAGCGGTCGCAACCCGGACTCGATCCGGTCGCGCTGCGGCTCCAGGAATGGCGCTGGATTGGAAGGGTCGTTGTCTGGCAAAACACGCTCCTTGCGAATCACACCGGTGCGTGCTAAGATACGTGTCGCAGCAGGCAGTAGAGAAATCGGTCAGTCGCTCATAGAACAGAACTTAAACTGCCATATCTGCCAGTTCTGTCTGATGCTCATACTTTTATCACTTCTAAAGTGCAATCAGAGACATGGCAAATCACCGATCGAGTCTTACCACGAATGAGGAGAGACGGGTGAAAAGCTATCAACAGACCAGTCTTCCTACCCGTCCCGAAGATGTAACTCCTGACACGAAAACCCAAGACCTGAATTTGAACTGGAGAGAGAGCGATCTGCCTGAGCACGTTCGAACCAAACATGTACACCGCTTACACCCCTACCTTGGCAAGTTCATTCCACAATTGGTTGAAATCTTTCTACGAATGTATTTCAAGCCAGGGGACACTGTGTATGATCCATTCTGTGGATCGGGCACAACTCTGGTCGAAGCCAACGCGCTAAACATTAATGCTGTCGGCTGTGATATTTCTGTCTTTAACTGTTTACTATCGAGAGTAAAAACGGATTATTACAACATCGATCAGGCAAGAAAAGAGATTCTCGACATCCTGCAAAGAACCGAGGACGCTTTTAATCCTGGCTTATTCAACATTGACAATGGCAATAATCCACCAGAAGCAACCAAAAACGAATATCTACTCGAATGGTACGCCCCCAAAGCACTCCAGGAACTTTTGTATTATAAACACCTGATTCAAGACTATCACTACCAAGACTTACTCAAAATCATTCTATCTCGTGCAGCACGATCATCGCGTCTGACAACACACTTCGATCTGGATTTTCCCAAGAAACCCCAGAAAGAGCCTTATTACTGCTACAAGCACTCCCGAATCTGCACCCCAACTCAAGAGGCGCTGGTCTTCCTGAAACGTTACAGTCTAGATACGATCAGACGTATTGAAGAATTTTCCACCACCAGAACCAGTGCTAAGGTCATCGTTCTAAACGATGATGCAAGACGTGTCGAAATTCCATCTCCGATAAGCGGAATCATCACATCTCCTCCATACGTCGGACTGATTGACTATCACGAACAGCACCGTTATGCCTATGAGCTACTAAGTTTACCTGATAAGAGCGATCTTGAGATTGGCGCAGCAATGCGAGGTTCATCTCAAACAGCAAGAAAAGCATATCAAGAAGATATTGCGGAAGTATTTGCGCATGCCGCCAACCATATGAAAACAGGATCGCCAGCAATCGTTATTGTACATGATAAGCACAATCTATATCCTGAAATCGCGAGAAAATGCGGATTCGAGGTCGAACATGTCATTGAAAGACATGTTAATCGCCGCACGGGGCGTCGATCAGGGGAGTTTTATGAGCAGATTTATATTTGGAGGCGTAAATGATTGATAAGGAAACCCGAATACAAATCAAGGGTTACCTTCAGGGTTTTATTCACGCACTTATAGAAGAACACAAGCCAGCAAACCGAGCAGATCGTATTGAGGAGAAACGAACCACCTATACATCTAAAAAAGGCGATCTCAAGCCATTCCATGAAGCCATCATTCCGTTAGAGGTGATTCGGATTAGCGAATTCGAGCGTTCATTTTCCACAAAACTCGGAACCACCTTTGAGGAGTGTGCTCGTCTTATAGCACAACAAACCTTTGAGATTGCCCAAAGAGGCTATAGGGTAATCGGGTTATTGCCGACAACAGCGGCAGCAAAAATTGAAGAGATAGTCGCACAAATTGGTCAAAAGGGAAATCCTGTATCGTTTCTCGACATGATAGAGAGTGTCATAAGCATTAATGGAGATCAATTAGTCGAAAGACCGGTTATTGCTGACCTTTATCTGAAGGACTCAAAAGGACATGAGCACTTTTTTGAAATCAAATCCCCCAAACCCAATAAGGGACAATGTCTGGAGATAACCGAACGACTACTCAGAATTCACGCGATTAAACGCGCCAGGAGACCACAGGTTAATGCATACTTCGCAATGGGCTACAATCCATATGGCAGTTCAAAGGCATCATACAAGCATAGTTTCGTGCTAAAGTATCTGGATGTTGAGAGTCAGTTGTTGATTGGCGAGGAATTCTGGACATACATCGGAGGTGATGGCACTTTTGCGCAGTTACTGGACATCTACCAGGAAGTGGGGCGCGAAATGAGTAAGACCATTATTGACTCACTGGCATTCAATTTCTAGAGCGGGAAATCATACGTTATATAAGTGGAATGCCTGATGCTAATCTAATGCGTCGATCTCAGACTAACGCCTCAACTCCCCTGGTCGTCAGCCAGCGCCAGCTTTGCTGATCGACTGCGTCCTGCGTTTGCGACGTGGGTCGTCTTTGGTCATCAAGGTTAGAGAGGGAACGACTTAGGGTTCAGGTCGCATCACTTCTATAACCCGGATAGGGTTGGCATATCATGCTGATAGCACACTATGCCAACCCCCATACAGCAGACGTCGGGGAGCGTTCCGCTGCGACGTTGCACCAGGCGCCACGCTCTTCCGTGTTAATCGTCGCCTCGAGTCTGGCATTACAGTGGTCGCAACCCGGACTCGATCCGGTCGCGTTGCGGCTCCAGGAATGGCGGCAGCGCCAGACGTTCCCCCAGATGTGCCGGGTCTTCATCGGTCGCGAAACCGGGACCGTCGGTTGAAATCTCGAACAAGACGCCAGGCGACACGCGGAAGTAGATTGATCGGAAGTAGTAGCGGTCGATCACCGGCGTCGGGCGCAGACCGAGCGATGTCAGGCGTTGCTGCCAGTGCACATGCGTCTCGTCGTCGGGCACACGGAATGCAATGTGGTGAATGCCGCCAATCCCGACCTGCGCCGGCGGCATGTTGGGGTGTACTGCAACATGCACTTCGGCGCCAGGACCGCCATCTCCGATGGCAAAGACCATGACCGATTGCGCCGGATTGCCGATCTGTCGGTACTCGCCCGTTTTGCGCATGCCGAGCGCATCGGTGAGCAGGCTTGCCAGCGGTTCGGGATGACGCACAAGAATTGTGATGGAGTACAACCCGCGCAGCGCGTACTCCGGCGACACAGGGCTGTTGCGCCAGGGGATGCCGCTAGGAGCGCCGCCATCGTCGACCAGCAGCAGACGTTGCCCTTCTGGATCGGTGAAGGCGATTGCCGCGCGCCCGTGACGCTCGATCACGCCGCTATGGCGCACCTGCAGCGCATCGAACCGCTGTGCCCACCACGCGAGTGCATCCTGTCCCGGCGCCCGCAGGGCAATGTCGGTCAGGCTGCCGATGCCAGGAATATTGGAACCGGCGTTGGGCCAGTCGAAGAAGGTAACCTCCGTTCCGGCGCTGCCAGTCTCATCGCCGTAGAACAGGTGATAGGCTGATACATCATCTTGATTGACGGTTTTCTTCACCAGACGCAAGCCAAGCGTCTGTGTGTAGAAGCGCACATTTCCCGGCGCATCGCCGGTAATCGCAGTGACGTGGTGCAGTCCAGTGAGACTCATGAGAGTGTTTCCTTTCATAGACAAAGGTCGAGCGATCGACCAATAGTTATGCTCATCCTCCCCTTTGCGTAGAACGTCTCGATGGCACTTGATGGGCGGACAATCCTCGTCATCGCGTGTCACAGCCATAGAGCGCCGACGCTTTCCCATTGAGTCGGCAAACGTTAGCGCCTGTCCCGGACGTTGCAAGCACAGGACAGATCATCATACTGTTGCGGGAATGTACGAATGTCGACGCGAACCGGTTTTCTTGCATCGATACTCCAGCAGAAGAACGACAGCGCTTCGATAAAGTGTGGTATGCTTGCCTCAGGCATAGTATAAGAAGAGGCAGGTTCACCAATGCGATCCTACGGCGCTCAAAGCATGATAACGCCGCTCCGGCGTGTGGTTGTGCGGCGGCCAGACGAGGCGTTCGGCGAGGCGGACCCGCAGCGCTGGCATTATACAGCGCGCCCCGATCTGGCGCGCGCCCAGGATGAACACGATGCGCTGGTCGCCATCCTGCGCAGCGCTGGCGTCGAGGTGATCTACCACGATCTGCCGCAACCTGGTCGGGCGGACTCGATCTTTGTCTTTGATCCGGCGATTGTCACGAATGCGGGCGCGGTTGTGTTGCGAATGGGGAAGGACCTGCGGTCTGGAGAGGAAGCGGCGCTGGCGGAATGCTTCGCGCAGATCGGCGTTCCGATCCTGGCGACGCTCGATGGCGACGCGCGCGCCGAAGGGGGCGATCTCCTCTGGCTCGACGAAGAAACGCTCGCTGTCGGCATCGGGTTTCGCACGAACGCCGAAGGGTTGCGCCAGTTGACCGATGCGCTGGCGCCGCACGGCATCCGCACCCTGCCGGTCGAACTGCCGTACTACCAGGGTCCCGACGCCTGTCTGCACCTTCTGTCGCTGATCAGCATCGTCGATGAACGGCTGGCAGTTGTCTATCCACCGTTAGTATCTGTCCCGTTCTACCAGGAACTGCAACGCCGCGGCTTTCGCCTGATCGAGGTTCCCGATTCTGAATTTCCAACGATGGGACCGAATGTTCTGGCGCTTGCACCGGGGCAATGCCTGATGCTGGAGAATAATCCGCTGACGAAGCAGCGCCTGGAAGCGGCAGGATGTGAGGTGCTGACGTACCGTGGCGATGAGATTTCACTCAAGGCGGAAGGCGGCGCGACCTGTCTGACGCGCCCGATTTTGCGAGGGTAGCGCGATGATCATCTCCGATCCAGTCGAGCGTTCAGTCATTGACGCGATCGACATCGACGGGGCGCTGGCGTTTCTCAGCGACCTGGTGGCGATTCCCAGTCTTGATGGTTCACCCGGTGAACTGGCAGCGCAGGAGTATGTTGCGGCATTTCTGGAGCGCCTGGGGTGCGAGATGGATGTCTGGGAGATCAATTTCGATACCCTGCGACAACATCCTGCATTTTCAGCGGAAGTGGAGCGTGAACGTGGGCTGGGGGTTGTTGGCGCCTGCGGAGCGGGAGATGGACCGACCCTCATCTTCAACGGGCATGTCGATGTCGTGCCGGCTGGTGACGAGTCACTGTGGCGCTTCCCGCCGTGGCAGGCGACGATCGTCGATGGTGCAGTCTACGGGCGTGGCGCGCTCGACATGAAAGGCGGGCTGGCATGCGCTATCTTCGCCGCCAAAGCCATTCGCGACGCCGGGGTGCGTTTGAAAGGACGCCTCCTCATCCAGAGCGTGATCGGCGAAGAAGATGGCGGGTGCGGCACGCTGGCCACTCTCCTCCGGGGATACACCGGCGATGGCGCGATTGTCGTCGAGCCGACCGAACTGCGCATTGCACCGGCGCAGGCAGGCGCCCTCAACTTTCGTCTGACTGTTCCGGGCGCTGCTGCACACGGATGCGTGCGTGAAGAAGGGGTCAGCGCCATTGAGAAGTTCATGCCGATCTATCGTGCGCTGATAGACTTCGAAGCCGCGCGCAATGCAGCGGCGCAACTGCGGGACGACCCCGTCAGCCAGCTGTACCGTCGTTACACACTCCCATATGCGATCTGCATTGGTACGGTGCGCGCCGGTGAATGGGCTTCAACCGTCGCCGAAACACTCGTTGCCGAAGGACGGTACGGCGTGGCGGTTGGCGAAGATCTCGAAGTTGCGCGACAGATGCTGGAAGAGACGGTTGCACACGCCGCCCACGCCGACCCATGGCTCCGTGCGCATCCACCGCGTATCGAGTGGTGGGGCGGGCAGTTTGCGCCCGCCAGCACTCCGCTCGACCATCCACTGGTGCAGACCGCTGCCGAAGCGTTTGCCGACATCACCGGAGCACCAGCCACATTTGAAGGCATGACCTATGGCGCCGATATGCGCCTGCTGGTGAACGAAGGACGCACCCCGACGATCCTCTTCGGACCGGGAGACGTGCGCAACGCGCATCGTCCTGATGAACGAGTTGCGATCACCGATCTGCTCACTGCGACACGTACACTGGCGCTGACCGCGCTGCGCTTCTGCGGTGTTGCACAGCGGTGATGCACGCCATCGCCAGGCGACGATGTCGCCGTCAGGCACGCGGGGTTTCACGCTCGCCGGCGCGACCCACAAGGCGCCACGCGCCGGGCAGCAGGAGCGCAGCAATCGTCATTTTCACCAGATCACCCGGAATGAAGGGGAATGCCCCCTTTACCAGCGCATCGCCCATCGTTGTCTGAAGCGCGAATGCCAGCCACGTCGAACCCAGCCCCAGAATGAGCACTGAGCAGAGCGCCATCGACGCCGCCATGCGCAACGGGTGGCGATCAACGCCGAAGCGTTGCACCAGAAAGCCAATCAAGGCGGCTGCCAGCGGGAATGCCACCAGATACCCGCCAGTTGGACCGAAGAGTCGCGCCAGACCGGCGGCGCCACCCGCGAAGACCGGCAGACCCACAACCCCCGACACCACATACGATACCAGGGTGATGAAGCCTAACCGCCAGCCATAGGCTGCGCCGATCAGCATGACCCCCAGCGTCTGCCCTGTAATTGGAACCGGCGTGAATGGCAGCGTGATCCGAACCTGCGCCAGCAGCGCGACAAACGTCACTCCCCCCACAACGAGCAGCAGATCGCGCAACCAGGAAGCGCGTGGAAAGACAGCCTGCGCGAGTGATGGATGGCTGACCGATGGTGCGACCATAAACGCCCCCTTTCGGTGAACTCAGGCGCCTGAGGCATCTCCACAGGCGCAAATCTTAACTTCCCATAACGACCCGTGTGATATATAGTATCCTGCAAGAGTTACAAATTCGTTCTTATAAGCGACCACATTCACAGTCGATCTGACGCACAACGAGGTGCGTCAGACAGAAGACAAACGTTACAAATTCGTTCTTATAAGCGACCACATTCACAGGTTTCGCGATGACGCAGATCCTCCTGATTTTCATCACTGCCCTCGTCTTTTCAGTCCTGGCGACGCCGGTAGCACGGCGGGTCGCGCTGCGCACCGGCGTGGTCGATGCGCCTGCAGCGCGCAAACTGCAACTCGTGCCGGTGCCGCTGCTCGGCGGCGCCGCGATCTATGCCGCATTCGTCGTTGCGCTCATTCTGTTCGGCGATCAGACATATGTGCGCGAACTGATCGGCATTCTGCTCGGCGCTACGCTGGTATCGCTTTTCGGTCTGGCAGACGATCGATGGGGATTGAATGCCTACGTGAAACTCGGCGCTCAGACGCTGGCAGGCGCCATTTTGATCCTCGGCGGCACCCAGGTGCGTCTCTTCCCGGCTGAATGGATGAATTGGGCGATCACCCTCTTCTGGGTGGTGGGCATCACCAATGCGCTCAACCTGCTCGACAACATGGACGGTCTGTCGGCAGGAGTGACAACGGTTGCCGCCACCTATTTCCTGCTGCTGGCAGCGATGAGTGGGCAATACCTGGTCGGAGCGATGGCAGCCGCGCTGATCGGCGCGTGTGTTGGCTTTCTACGCTACAATCTCAACCCGGCAACGATTTTCATGGGAGACACGGGTTCGCTCTTCCTGGGTTTCCTTCTTGCAGCGCTGGCGATCAGGCTGCGATTCCCGTCAAATGTTCCCTGGGTCACCTGGCTGGTGCCTGTGTGCGTTCTGGCTGTGCCGATCTTCGATACGTCGCTGGTCTTCGTTTCCCGTCTCCGCCGGGGCAAAAACCCACTGACCACGCCAGGCAAGGATCACGTGTCGCATCGCCTCACCGCGCTCGGGCTGACTCGCCGTGAAGCGGTGCTCGTCTGTTACCTGCTGGGGTGCGGCGCGGGAATGGTCGCGGTGTACATCTCACAGGCGCGCGCGCCGGATGGATACATTGCCGCCGGACTGCTCGCTGCAGCGATGCTGGCGGGAATCATCTGGTTCGAGCGACGCCACGCGCGTGATCAGAACGTTGAACGTTCCACGTGAAACGTTCAACGTTTGCCATCATCATCCCTGCGACTCATGCAGCCTTCCCGGCTCATGCTCTGAGGCAACCTCATCAGGATGCAGACGAATGTCCAGGCTGCGCCGTTCAATCTCGCGACGGAACTCGCGCCGTAATTGCGCCGCTTTCCAGCGCCGCCGCTCAACAGGTGTGGCAGGCGTGAAAGAGGGAACCCGGTGTGGCCTGCCATGCTCATCGACTGCCACCATCGTGAAGTAGCAGGTCATCACGTGACGTTCGCTGCGCGCCTGAATGTTTTCCGCCATCACCCGGATGCCGACTTCCATCGAGCTCATTCCTGTGTAGTTGACCGATGCCAGAAAGGTGACCAGCTCGCCAACATACAATGGCTCATGAAACACAACCTGGTCAACCGAAACAGTAACCACATATGAACCCGAATAGCGCGCGGCGCAGGCATATGCCACCTGATCGAGCAGTTTCAAGATCGAACCGCCATGGACGCGCCCGGCGAAGTTGGCCATATCCGGGGTCATCAGAACGGTCATCTCAAGACGACGGTAGCTGTGATCTTCGTCCATGCCTGTCTCCCTCCCAAACAGCACCGACTCAGAAGACCTTCGGATGCCATGGTTCAGCGCCTGCCAGGACGGCGACGATGAACGTCGCTATTCTGTCGTTGTTATCCTTTGCGGAAAACATTCGGACAGGCGCGCTGCCAGAGGACGCTTTCTATCATATCAGCCCCAGATACGGGCGATGTTCATCCTGCGAGGGAGGAAGCATCCTGCGCAGCGATACCCGTCATTCCCACGCGATGCAGGTAGGCGCAGGCGTTGCTGGCTGGAGGGTCGTGTGCACTGCTCCACGTTCATTTCCCAAGCAAACGCGAGCGCACATCGTCGATGGCGCCCGGCAACGCATACTGTGCGTAAGGATCGCCCGGCGCACCAATACTGACGTGGTTAGCATCGAACGTATAGCGTTCGATCTGATCGGGTGTAAAGTCGCGGAATGCCCACGCCAGACCGAGGAGTTGCGTTTCCGGAATATCAGTGGTCACGTAGCCGCGCAGCGCAGTCATCGATGCAGCGATGCTTTCGAGACGTCCGACGGCGTTCCGTTCACGCACCTGTGCAAGCGCCGCAACAATGACCGCCTGCTGGCGTTTCATCCGTTCCCAGTCGCTGTCCATATGCCGGATGCGGGCATACATCAGCGCACGCGATCCATCCATGTGTTGAATGCCAGGACGGAAGTGCGCAATCGTGTACCCATAGTCCATCGTTGGATAGAGCGGGTCGTAGAGTTCGACCGGCACATCGATCGTCACGCCGCCGATGGCGTCGATCGCACCAATGAAGCCACTAAAATCGATCGTAATCGTGTAGTCGATCGGAACGGAAAGCAACTCACTGATGGTGCGTCGCGTGAGTGCGACGCCTCCGCCAAGCGCCGGGTTCAGTTCGCCATAAACCATCGCCGCATTGATCCGCGACCATCCCCATCCAGGAATCGGCGCCACCAGGTCGCGCGGCAGCGAGAGGAGCGCAATCCGACGATGCTCTGGTTCGATACGCGCTACAATGATGGCATCGGCGCGCGCTGGAAACGCTTCGCCAGGTCGCCGGTCGATACCCAGCAGCAGCACATTGATTGCTGTCCCTGGCGGCGGTGCGCGCTGAGGTTCGCCAGACAGCGTAGGGAGCGGAACCAGCGGCGGGGTTGGCGCCTCTGGACGATAATCGGGACGCAGCGGAATGGGAGTGATGGTCGGCGGTATCGGCGAAGGCGCCAGAATCGTCGGTAATGCCGTGTCTGTGGCGATCGGCGCCCGTGGTTCTTCGGCAACCGTCACGGTTGAGCGCACCGGTTCCGTGGGTTCAGTAATGCGCGTTGGCGCCGCAATTTCTGGTGAAGCCACGACCGCTGTGGCAGAACTGTATGCCCAAGCAGGCGGCGGCACGGTCGGCGGGATGAGGGTCGCCAGTTCCGGCGGAATCGTCGCGGGAAGAGCGACCTGCGTCTGCCCGGTATTTCCTGCCATAGCACCGACGCTGCTGGCAATGGCAGCGAAAGCAATCGCCAGGCGCCCGACGAAGATCACGCTCAACACAGCTGCGATACCTGTCAGGGTCAGGCTCACATTGCGGAGCAACCGTGCTGTCTGGTATGCCTGGCGGGGTGGCTGCGCTGCAGGAGATAGCACCGGATCGGGCGGTGTTTCGAGCAGCACAGCAAGCAGCGGATCGCCATAGCGCCGGCGGTATGCCCGACATGCCGCGCAGCCGACAAGATGAAATCCGAGAGCACGACGGTCAGGGCGAGTCGAACCAGGAGTAACGCCGTGATCGATCAGTCGTCGCGCTTCGCGGCAGTCCAGAGTCAGATGTTCCATACCACCACGGCATCATCGTTCAGTCAGGCGGCTGCACTTTACAATTATCACATACTCGGCTAGAATCGCACTGCACAATTGATGACACATTCGTAACACATATGAAACTGATTGTCCAGATCCCCGTGCTCAACGAGGCCGAGTCGATTGCGCGCGTCCTCGCCGACATTCCGCGCGACATTCCCGGCATTACAAGCGTCGAGGCGCTGATCATCGACGATGGGTGCACCGATGATACCATTGCCGTGGCGCTGGCGCACGGCGCTGACCACGTGGTGCGCCATACCAGTCGCAAAGGACTGGCAGCCGCTTACCAGACGGGTATCGACGCGGCGCTGCGCCTTGGCGCCGATATTATCGTTAATACCGATGGCGACAATCAGTATCCGGGGCGCGAAATCCCCCGGTTGATTGCACCGATCCTGGCAGGGCAGGCGGATATGGTGATCGGCGACCGTCAGATTGAGAGCAACGTGCATTTCTCACCGCTCAAAAAGATCTTACAGGCGGTCGGCAGCAGCGTTGTGCGCTGGGCTTCAGGCACAAACGTGCCTGACACCGTAAGCGGCTTTCGCGCTCTGTCGCGCGAAGCAGCATTGCGCACATTTGTGATGAGCGATTTTTCATATACGGTGGAAAACCTGATCCAGGCGGGCAAGCGCCGCCTGACGATCCAGACGGTGCCGATTTCGACCAATCCGGTGCGTCGCGCTTCGCGGTTGCACAGCGGAAACTGGAACTTCATCAAGCGGCAGGCGTCAACGATTGTGCGCACCTATACGGCATACGAGCCGCTCAAGACGTTCACCTATATTGCGCTTCCTTTTCTGATTGCCGGCTGTGTGTTTCTGGGACGCGCGCTGTACGTGTATCTGATGCGTCAGCTGGTTGATAACTTTCCGCAGGACAACGCGCAATCGCTGACAGTCGGCAGCACAGCGCTCATTCTTGGCTTCATTATTTTTCTCATCGGTCTCCTGGCTGATCGGATCGGCGGGACGCGACGCCTCATGGAGGAAGTGCTCTACCGCGTTCGCGCACAGGAAATTGCAGACCTGGCATGGCGACGCGCCATGCAGGAGCGCCTGGATCGCCTCGAACGCCGCCTGGCGGAGAGCCAGGAGATGAGGGCACGGGAACAGGTCGAGGATGAAGGGTTGGCACGTTGAACGTTGAACGTTCAACGTTCAACGTTTCATGCTTTCCTCACCCGAAGAATATCGACCGCCGTGCAGCGGTGCGTTCATCGAGCAGCGACTGGATACGGCGCTGCACCAGATCATTGATCTGCTCAACCGTGGTCGGATCATCGGCTGCCGCAGCGCCGTAGGCGGACGGGTCGATCGGCGTGTCGAAGATAATCGACCATTTGCTCGGCAGCGGCGTAATGCCCAGCAAACCAAACCAGGGGAAGAGCGGCGTCAGGGGGAAGTACGGCAGGTTCAGCAGTCGGGCGACGGGTCGGACATTGATCAGCATCGGATAGATCTCCTCAGCGCCGATGACCGCAACGGGAATGATCGGCGCGCCAGCGCGCAGCGCAATACGGATGTAGTCGCGCGCGTCGAAGCCGGTCAACCGGTAGCGGTTCCAGAACAGCTTCCCCGCTCCCTGCACGCCCTCCGGGAATGCACAGACGAGTTGCCCGTCGTCCAGTAGGCGCGCCGCATTCTCCGGCAGCGCCGGCGCCTGACCAAACGCGGCAAGGGCGGGGGCGAGGCCGGGCGCCGCTGTTATCCAGGGGTCGTGGAGTGAACGCACCAGCCGCTGTGATGGGTGGTCTTCGAGCACAGCGGTTGCAATCATGGCGCTGTCCCACGGCAGAACGCCAGAGTGATTCGCCAGCAGGAGCGCTGATCCTTCGACAGGGACGCCGTCGAGCCCTTCACTCGTGACCCGCCACCAGGAACGGTAGAGGAAACCGGCAACCGGACGCACCAGCTCGATGAGTTCGGCGTCCATGCCGTAGGCGTCAACAGCGAACTCACCGCGCAGTCGGCGCTGGATCAGCGCCGTCAGTTCGGTAACCTGGTACTGAAGCACCATAGCAATGCCACGCCAGAAATCCGGGTCGAGATAGTCGCTGCTCAATACATTCTGGCGCAGCGTCGCCACAACATTGTCGAGCGCCGGCGGACGCAGGCGCTCCAGGTTTTCGCGGATCAGGCGCAGGAGGTCGGCTGCCAGATCGCGGGTTTCCGCCGATCCTTCGGTCTGATTGCGGATCTCGACTTCCAGTTCCTGCACAGCTGCAGCGGTCTCGGCACGCAGCGTTTCGACAGGATCAACCGACGAGGTTCGTTCACCCGTATACGCCACACTGATCTCTTCCTCAGGCGCTGGCGGCGCTTCGTCCGGTTGAGACGCAGGAGATTCGACAGACGCAGGCATGGCATCGGTAACCGGAGTGCGCTCTTCTGTCTCGACAACAGGCGCTGTCTCCTGCAGACTATCTATACCCTTCGTTTCATCTATCGCCGCGGGCGGTTTATTTGCGTTCGATGCGGGAGCATCCGACATGTCCACCTCCTCTGAGACAACTGATGCAATCGCTTCGGGTCGTTCGTCTGTTGCCGCGCGCTTCTTTGTGGAAGCAGCGCGTTGTTCGCTCCTGGAGCGTTTCGGACCGGCGGACGAGGTTGTTTTGCGCTTTCGCGCACGCGCCGCCGACGATGCGGCATCGTGTTCAACGTCATTGTTCGAATTGGACACAGGTTCACTCTCCCCAAGGCGTGCAGCGCCAGCAAAATCACACGTGTTCTGCTACGAGTTCACGCAGCGTTTCATCGGGCTGGCGCTGCGGTTCCCAGCACAGTTCGCACGCCGCACGACGAGTATCGCCCACGCATGCATACTGCAGATGCTCGATCGGGAAAGGCAGCGCGCCAATCAGCGAACGAACCGGCTCCAGGAGTGATGTCGCCTGGAACACAAGCAGCGGCAGCGGCAGCGGCTGCCCGCCAGACATCAGAATAGCCTGCGACAGAAGCAGGGGAGGATGCGCTGCAACGTTGAACGCGCCATCGACCTGGTCGTTCAGGGTTGCCAGCGCCAGCGCGACTGCCGCATCGTGGATGTGGAGCACCTGCACCCGCGGGTCGAAACCTGCCAGCACTGGCGCCGGACGACGGCAGAAAAACTGCACGACGGGGGAGCGAACGCCATGACCGGCAACCGGTGCACAGCGAACCATCGTGATCCGCATATCGGGATGGCGTGTTTTGAAATCGGCAACCAGACGTTCGATCTCGATATAATCCTGCAGCAACCCGGCTGGAGCGCCGCCGGACAGCGGCGCGGTTTCCGGAAGGAACAACGGCGCATCGGCGCGCGCTCCGTAGACCAGGGTGCTGCTCCGCATCACAATACGCTTCACCCCCGCAGCATGGCAGGCGCCGAGCACCTCGATAGCGCGGTACACATTGCCGCGACCGGGAATCTCGTATGGCAGCGCTTCCTCTTCGCCGGAAATATCAAGGTGGACCACCGCATCGACGTGCGCGGCGCGCATCATGGCAAGCAGCGTTTCGCCGCTCATATCACACACACGCATCTCGACATCGGCTGGCGCCTGCTCAGGAGCGACCCGTCCCGCGCCAATCACGCGCATGCGCGGTTGTGTCGCCAGAATGCCGGCAACGAGGCTCCCCAGCACGCCGCCGATTCCAGTGACCATCACTGTTGTCATGCTCACCTCTGTTGGGTTACGCCGCATCATGCCAGGCGCTGACGCAACCAGTGCTCGACCCCGCTGCGATCCAGATCGGAGTTCGAGACCGATCGCACCAGCCAGAGCAGTTCGGCTTCCGCCACGTCGTTGCGCAGCGATGCTTCATTGAGGGCAAGAAAACGCAGCATGCAGAGCAGCGCCGTCGATTCGTTGGCGCTGACGAAGGGGCGGCTCTTAATCATCAGAAACATCAGCGCCGCAGCTTTGCTCGGCACATCAGGGTACAGTTCCGCCTCGAAGAGCACCTGGCGCGGCGCCGTCACTACCGACATCAATCGGTCATGACTGGCAATCCCCAGACGCCCCCCATACTGAACAACCGCATATGTATGCAGGTCTAAAACGTCATCCGCCGTCAGGTACTGAACCATCCTGATCTATCCTGCTGCCGGGAGCGCGCCCTGGTCATCGCTTCCCGGTCTCTGGTTCGCTCAAATACCCGCCAGTTCGCGAAACATCTTATCATACCGGTCACTCACGCCACGCGCCCATTCGCGCAACTGCGGACTCATCGGGCGCCGCAGCAGCACCTCGTTCTCGGTGAAGATCAATTCGACCAGTTCCTCGTCGCCGAGACCGACGGCGCGCAGCCAGCCCTGTACTGTTTCGGGCAGATTCTCCCGTTCGATGGTAAACGATCGCGGCAATGCTTCCTCCCCCATACCCACCGGATCACTCACATGCCCATCACCCGTCGTTGCCGCACCCGAACATCCTCACTCCCGCGGTCGCAGATGCGGAAAGAGGATAACTTCGCGAATATTCGGCTGATCGGTGAACAGCATGACCGTCCGGTCGATGCCAATACCCAACCCGCCGGTTGGCGGCATGCCATACATCAGTGCATTGAGAAAATCGACATCCATCTGTTGCGCTTCATCGTCGCCGGCGTCGTAGGCGCGCCCCTGTTCGAGAAAACGTTGCTCCTGGTCGAGCGGGTCGTTCAACTCGGTAAAGGCATTACCAATTTCCATGCCTGCAACCACAGGCTCAAAGCGTTCGACCAGCAAAGGTTGATCGGGGCGCCGTTTCGCAAGAGGCGACAGCGCCACCGGATGATCGAGCACGAACGTCGGCTGGATCAACTCTGGCTGGACATAGACGCTAAACAGTTCATCGACCTGCCTGCCCCAACCCGGCTTGAAATCGACCTTTAGCCCGGCGGCGCGGATTGCCTTCTGGAGCGGCTCGAGTTCGGTCAGTTCAAGAATATCGATACCGGTACGTTCGGCAATTGCCTCAGGGATCGACACCCGACGCCACGCAGGGCCAAAGTCGATAGTCCGCCCCTGAAACACAATTGTTGTGCCGCCGGTGACTTCCAGCGCGAGCGTGCGATACAACTCTTCCACCAGGCGCATCATGTCGTTATAATCGGCATACGCCTGGTAGCATTCCATCATCGTAAACTCAGGGTTATGCGTCCGATCGACCCCTTCATTGCGAAAGACCTTGCTGATTTCGTAGACGCGCTCGAAACCGCCGACGATCAGGCGCTTCAGGTAGAGTTCAACGGCGATGCGCAGGTAGAGATCCTGCTTCAACTGGTTGTGATGCGTGATGAACGGGCGGGCGGACGCGCCGCCATAGATTGGTTGCAATGTTGGCGTTTCGACCTCGAGAAAACCGCGTTCATCGAGGAAACGCCGTATGGCGCTGATAATCTTCGCGCGGGTGCGAAAAATGTCGCGTACTTCGGGATTGACGATCAGGTCGAGGTACCGCTGACGGTGGCGTTCTTCGATGTCGGAGAGACCATGCCACTTTTCGGGCGGCGGATTGAGCGACTTCGCCAGCACCCCCATGCGCTCGACGAACACCGATGGTTCGCCGCGCTGTGTGTACCGCAAGGTTCCGCTGGCTTCGACAATGTCGAACGTGTCGAGATCGTCGCGAAACCGGTCGAACCACTCGTTGCCAAGGTCGCCACGACTGAGCCAGAGCTGGATCTGTCCCGATCCGTCTTCGATGTGGGCGAACGCCAGTTTGCCGAGCACCCGGCGCGCACCGACGATCCGACCGGCGACCGTGACCTTTTCGCCGCGTTCCATCAACCGGTCGAAACTGGCAAGAACCGTCCCGATCCTGTGGGCGCGCTGCGTGCGCGGCGGGTAGGGATCGATGCCGGCGGCGCGCAGTCGTTCCAGTTTCGCAAGGCGCTGTTGTTGGAGTTCGTTGAGTTCCATAGCGCCTATGATACGCGATTATGGTCAAAACGCAAACAGACCATGATATCGATCAAAACGCGCACGAACATCACCCGGCACGGGTGACGTCCACGCGCGTTCTTTCCCGGAACCGCCCAACAGCGATATCGATTACTCAATACTGACGATGGTCAGTTTCATCACGCCAGAGGGAGTCTCTACCGTCACTTTCTGGCGCGGTCGCTTGCCGAGCAACGCCGCACCAATTGGCGACTCATTCGAGATTTTGCCGTCGCTCGGCTTCGCTTCCGTGCTGCCAACGATTGTCCAGGTTTCTTCCTCTTGCTCTCCATCGATGCGCACGGTCACGCGCGAGCCGATGCGAACTTCGTGGTTGCCGCCGTTCTCTTCATCGATGATCTGAGCACGCGCGAGAATGCTCTTGATCTCACGGATGCGACCTTCGAGATGAGCCTGCTGATTTTTGGCATCCTCATATTCACCGCTTTCCGAGATGTCACCCAATTCCTTTGCAGCGTTGATGCGCTCTGCGATCTCTTTGCGGCCCTTGGTGACAAGCTCTTCCAACTCGGCTTCGAGCTTGGCGCGCCCATCACGAGTGAGGTATGCGGGTTTGTCGCTCATCGTTCTTGCCTTCTTCCGACACTTGTTCCTGCTGTGCCCGCCTGCGTTGCGGTCGTCGCCGCCATCGTGGAGCGGCATACCCGGCGCTGCGGGGCGTCTGGTTCTTCCGTCTGCGGCATGCGCCTCTGGACGACGAAACGCAAGAGAACAACCCGGCTAACCCGACGCATACGCGCGCCCGATTGCATTGCTCACCGTGCTCCTGAAAGGGGAGACACCGGGGTGTGTGGTCACCCGTCGCATCGTGCGCGTAAATGAAACGACTGAGAGCATGCTCTCAGCCTCCCGGTCGGGGTTGCCCCGCTCAACGTTATGTATTGCATAACGTTGGCGATACTCATTATATGCGATTGCACACCATTTGTAAAGCCAGTTCCCATGCTATAATGCGATGCAGTATTCGAAGAGCCTGCCCTGCCCGATGTCACACCTGACCAACCACGACATTGCCGAGGTCTTCAGCGCGATTGCCGATCTGATGGAGATTCTGGACGAGGATCGTTTCCGCGTTCAGGCGTATCGGCGCGCCAGCGATGCCATTCGCGATCTGCCGGCGCCGCTGGCTGCCTACCGCGCTCGCGGCGAACTGGAGCAGATCCCCGGCGTCGGCAAAGCTATCGCCGAAAAGATTGGCGAACTCATCGACACTGGCGAGCTGGCATACTACCTCCGGCTCCAGGAAAAGGTTCCTCCCGGCGTCCGCGAATTGCTGCGCATCCCCGGCATCGGTCCGCGTACTGCCGGTCGCCTCTACCGTGAACTTGGCATCACCAGCCTGGCGGAGTTGAAAATCGCTGCCGAAAGCGGGCGTCTGGCGACGCTCAAGGGGTTTGGCGCCAAAACAATCGAGGGCATTCTCCAGGGCATCAGTGCAGCGGAACGGCAGGAGCGCCGTGTGATTCTGGCACATGCGCTCGAGATCGCTGAAGCGTTGATCAATGCTTTGCGGGACGCTGCACCCGCGCTGCACCATGCGGCGTATGCCGGCAGTCTGCGCCGTGGCCGTCCCACGGTCGGCGATCTCGACATTCTGGCGGCTGCTGACGATGCACCCGCCGTGGTGCGCGCCTTTACGACGCTGCCGCTCGTGGCGCGAGTCGAGTCGGCGGTGGACGAAAAAGCCAGTATTCTGCTCCACAATGGCATGCAGACAGACCTGATCGCGGTGCCGCCAGGCATGTGGGGATCGGCATTGCAGCACTTTACCGGCAGCAAGGCGCATAACATTCGCTTTCGCGAACTGGCGCTGGCACAGGGGTTGAGTTTCAGCGAGCATGGCTTCCGTCGCGCTGATGGCACGCTGCTGACCTGCGCGACCGAAGAGGAGGCGTATGCCGCGATTGGTCTGCCCTGGATCCCGCCGGAATTGCGCGAGGACGAGGGAGAGTTCGAGGCGGCGCGCGCTGGCGCGTTGCCGCGCCTGGTCGAACTGAGCGACATCCGTGCCGATCTCCATATGCATAGCACATGGAGCGATGGTCGCACCGATATTCGCGCGATGGCAGAAGCGGCGCGCGCCCGCGGCTATTCCCACATCGCCATCACCGACCATAGCGCGTATGTTGGTCTGACGCACGGACTGGACGCGGAGCGGTTGCGCGCGCAGCGCCAGGAGATTGCGGCATTGAACGCGGAATACGCGGCGCACGGTATTCCGTTTCGCATTCTGCACGGCGTTGAGGTCGATATCACCCCCGAAGGAAGCCTTGCACTGCCCGACGATGTGCTGGCGGAACTCGACATTGTCGTCGCTTCGGCGCATGTTCAACTGCGCCAGTCCCCCGAAGCCGCAACCGAGCGGTTGATCCGTGCGGTGCGCAACCCGCACGTCGATATCATCGGTCATCCCGTAGGGCGGATGCTCGGATCGCGTGAAGGCGCGCCCGTCGATATCGACGCACTGGCGCGTGCAGCCGCCGATCATCGGGTGTTGCTGGAAGTCAACAGCGGACCACACCGTCTCGATCTGGACGGTCCGGCGGTACGGCGCGCACTGGCGCTGGGGGCGAACATCACGATCAACAGTGACGCGCACCATCCCGATAATCTGGCGTGGATGCGGTTCGGAGTCGTCACGGCGCGGCGCGGCTGGGCGGGAGCGGCGCAGGTAGCGAATACCTGGAGTTTCGAAGCGCTTCACGAGTGGCTGAGTCGGCGTTGAGCGGCTATCCGAGCCATCCTGTGCCGCTGTCACTGCGAGGAGCGCATGCAACACCTGACCACCGGTTATGCGGAGAATCATTACGGCTGTTTTTGAGCATTATCGGGAGGAATGAATATGCCATCCGTCTTTTCGCGAATTGTGAGCGGCGAATTGCCCTCTGCGAAGGTCTATGAGGATGATGAGACGCTGGCGTTCATGGATATCAACCCGGCCAGCCGGGGGCATACGCTGGTGATTTGTAAGGAAGAGCATCCGGACATTTTCAGCACCCCTCCGCATCTCATTGCAGCAGTCGCGCGAACGGCGCAGAAAGTGGCGCTGGCGCTCCGCGACGCACTTAATATCGATGGGTTGAACATTATTCAAAACAACGGCGCTGCAGCAGGACAGGTGGTGTTTCATTACCATGTCCATCTGATACCGCGCTGGCAGGGTGACCATGTGCTGCGATCATGGACGCCCCATCCGACCGACCCATCTGAACTGCACGCGATTGCGGAACAGATACGTGCTGCACTGAAAGATTAATACCAGTTTCGCGTAAATACGCTGCAGCATTGCGCCAGAACGTACCTGGACGCCTTACGCAACAATCCGCGATCCGGAATGGTATAAGAGGATCTCGTATGGATAATGATACAGGCAATATGCAATCGAATACAACCGACGATCTGACCGACAACGGCATGAGCGCTCGCCGCAAGGCATTTTCGGCGCTCATGCTGCTGGTGTTGCTGTTGCTGATCCTGCTTCTGTTTGCTGCCGCTACCGAACGCACCGACATTATCAACTTTACGTCTGCAGCCTGGGGATTACCAGCCTGAATGGAAGACGACGTTCACACGCTTGCTGCCGAGCAGGGGCTCAATCTCGAGGCGCTTCGCGCCGCACTCGCCGCTCTGCGCATGCATGCCGGCGGTGATGCGTTCTATGTGTTCTGGCTGCCACGTGGGAGTGTTGCGTCCGACGATGGCACGAAACGTCGCCGCACCCTGCTCGCGTTCCCATCTCCCGATGCAGCGCTGGGTTTTGCTCAGCGCAATCGTCTTGTGCACCCTCCATCTGTTCCACGGCTTCGTCTCCTCTCCCTCGTGCAGCTGGTGCGCGCCATGGTGCGCGAACCTTCGATTGCTGCACTGCACCTGGTGTTCGACACTGAGGAACTTCAGTCGTATCCACCCGGCCATCTTCCGCCTGGATTGCATCTGACCCGTGATGATGTGTTGCACCTGATTGGCATGCAGTAAACGATTGAGTGCAGAATGGGAGCCCTTGCGCCGGCAATGCCCGATGTTCAAATACTGTCTCAGGAACGAAACTCCGGCGGAAATTCGCGCAGATTGAGGTGTGGATCGAGGCACGCAAGTTCCACGTCGGCTTCGACATAGATTTGTCCATCGCGCTCGATACGCTGCCGGAACAAACCCCGGTATGGCGATTGCAGGGTAAATGTGGAAACCACTTCGAGGATGTCGCCGAGTTGCGCAGCGCGTTTGAAGCGAATGTTCATTGCGTAGACGACAATGTAGTAACCGGACTGATTCCACTCCCAGATCGGCTTGCCGAACCGCTCCACGTATTCGCTGCGCCCCCGTTCCATGTATTTGAGGTAATTAGCGTGATAAACGACACCAAGCGCGTCGGTGTCTTCGTAGTAGACTTTACAGGTCAGACGATGTTCCACAATCGCTCCTGTTGTGTCTTTCGAGATTCGTTCGTGGGTGAGCGTTTCTATCTGTCGTCCGGCGTATAACCGGTCATTTCGATGTATCCGCTGCCGCCGGCGCTGCCGCTAATCGAGACGGCGCCCTCCCAGTATACAACGGTGACAGGCAACTCCTGATCCGCCAGCAGCGGTGTCAGGATAAGGTCGATCGCTTCGGCGGGAACACGTAACCGCCAGCGCGCCGGGTAGGTCGCCCCACTGCGCGGACTCGTCCACTCATCGAGCGGTTCGGCCAGCACATCGTCGGCGTTCAGACGCCGCGCCGCTCCATCTGCACCCACCAGCACCCCTTTGCTGAAGGGGTCGATGCCTCCATCACGCAGACGCAACCGGTAGAACATGAGATCGCGTCCATCGTCCAGGTGGAGCGCGAACCAGTCCCAGCCGACCTGATCCTCTCCGAGCGCGCTCGTGCTCCACTCGCGATCCATCCAGCCCAGTCCGCTCACCAGGTGCGTGGTGTTGCCGGTACGCACGGCGCCGGTGACCGGCATGCGGGTGAAGGAATAGTAATACGATGCGTTGCCGGCATCAGCGCTTTTCTGGCTCAATCCGCGGTCACCCTGCAGCACTGGCGGCTTGCCCGCCGCCAGTGTCAGATCGATCGCCACATCCCCTGCTGCAGCGTACAAACGCATCGGCATCCCATCAGGACCCTGTCCTTCGACAACCCAATCTTCCAGCCAGACGCGAAACGGCTCGCTCTGCGCCCCGGCAAGCCCTGCCGCACCGCGACTGAAACGCTCAAAAGCGTGGAACGTCCCGCCGGTGATGTCACTGAGCGCAAAATGCGCCATGTAGATACTGTTCGATGCCCATGCCGAAGATCGCTGCGGGTCGCCGGGCATCATGCCGGTGCGGAAAATGGTGAACTGGAAGCCAAATCGCCGTCCGTCGGGTGATTGAAGATTACCGGTGTAGTACCACCACTCAATAGCATACTCAGGGTGGGGTCCATGGTCGCGTGGGAAAACGAAGGGACGTGGCTCCGTGGCGCGCGCAAAACCGGCGGTATCGCCGGCTGCCATTGCCTCGGCAACGGCAAGCCGGGCGCGCGGCTCGACGGTTGCAGCCGGAGCGCTGCACGCAGACAGCATCGCCGCTGCCACAACAATCAACGTCAGACGCAGCCCACATGCCAACCAGCGTCGTGTGTGACAATGGATCATTATAGATGCCTGTCTTACGCAAGTGTTCATACGTACCGTAACATGGCGTTTTTGCGTCGGCGGGGCGACGTCTCATAGCGCTTTCAAAAGCCATCCCGCCGCCGATTCTTGATCTCTGGCGCTTCCGCCGAACCCCCAATTGTGAACAATGACTGTCTTATGAACACGTGCGCTGCCATGCCCCGAACGCGCAGGGCGGGCGTCGACACCTGGAGCGCCAGCGTCCTTCAGGCGCGGTTTATGGTCTTCCCATAAAAATTGTAGCCGTGCAGGTTTTGGCGTGACTCAGCCAAACGACGAGCTCTGCCCGATTGGGGGACAGCAGCGCCGTGCCCTGACAGGAGACTTCCCCGACGCGCGCCACCGAGCCTCGAAGCATACTGCATTAATTTCTAAAGACCATCAGCTACGAGGATTTCATCACGATCAGGTATCTGAGCATACTATTGTAGAGTACGAACAACTGCTATCGACGGATGGCAGACTCTACCCGGCATTGTTCATCAGCCGCTCGCGGATGGTGGCGACTTCCTGGCGCAGCCGCGCATCAGTGTTGAGTTCTTCGGCAATCTTGTCGCACCCATACATAACGGTCGTATGATCACGACCGCCGAGCAACTGACCGATTTCCACGAGGCTGGAGTCGGTTTCCTCGCGGAGCAGATACATCGCCACATGACGCGGCGTGACGATATTGCGGCTGCGCCCACGCCCCTGGAGAGAGCGCAGATCAACGCTATAGAACGCAGCGACTTCACGCAGGATGGCATCGGGAGTGACCCGTTTGCGGCGGTTGGTATCGAGCAACTCACTCAACGCCGCTGTCGCCACATCAATCGTTACCGGAACATTGTACATTTGCGCATACGCCGTCACTCGATTGAGGCACCCTTCAAGTTCACGAATGTGACTCTGAATACGCTGGGCAAGGAAATCGATCACCGGCTGCGGCACCGGCACCGGTGATTGCTCCGCTTTTGCGCGCAGAATAGCCGTGCGGGTCTCGAGGTCGGGCATCTGCACATCGACGATCAACCCCCACTCAAAGCGTGAGCGCAGGCGTTCCTCGAGCGTCAGGATCGCTTTGGGCGACCGATCCGACGAGATGATGATCTGTTTTCCGGCTGAATGCAGCGTGTTGAATGTATGGAAAAATTCTTCCTGAGTTTGCTCTTTGCCTGCAATGAACTGAATGTCGTCAATCAGCAGAATATCGATATTCCGGTAGCGAATACGGAACTCTTCGGTCTGCTGGCGGCGAATGGAGTTGATCAGATCATTGGTAAAGGTTTCCGAAGAGACATACAACACATTGACTTCTGGATCGCGATCCAGCACAAAATTGCCAATTGCGTGCAGAAGGTGCGTTTTCCCCAACCCCACGCCGCCATACAGAAACAGTGGGTTGTACGCCTGCGCCGGATGCTCGGCCACCGCCATGCATGCCGCATTTGCCAGGCGATTGCTCGGACCGATAATGAAGCGGTCGAAGGTGTACCGCGGGTTGAGCATGCTGGATCGCACAGCCCGATGCAGGTCGAGTTGCTGCACGGATGCGCGCTCGAGCGGATGACTCGTGCCGTTGTCATACCTGCCTGAGTGCGACGTGTGGTTGTCGCCGTTGCGCGTTTCACGAGCGGCGTACCCGCCATTGATTGGCGCTCCTTCGACTCGCTCAGACGCCGACATAGCCAGAACGATGCGCACATCGACAGGAAACCCGACAACCGATCCCAGTTGCTCACGGAGAGCGGACAGGTACCGGCTCTCGAGCCCTTCTTTGATAAAGGCATTCGGCGCACGAACGATTGCCACACCATTGTCGATGTCGAGCAGGGTGGCGCCGCGCACCCATGTGTTGTACTCGTGGCGCGGCAGCTGCACCTGAAGTGATCCCAGAGTTGTGTTCCAGACTTTGGTGAGGTTCACAGCAACCTCCCTGATTTTGGCAAATGAAGGCTTCCTGGAGTGCAGCCATTGAACTCCAGCGCAATGCTTGTGCAACCAGCGCAACCGGCGTTTCGCTCGGGTGAGGATCTTCCCACACGTTTTGCTCGTGCAACCGATCATACGCCATGCCTCTCGACTTTTCAAGTCAGAAGAGGGCTTCCTTCTATTGCACTTCCTTATAGTCTGCACCCTCCGATCATCGGTCGTGCTTGTGAGATCGGGCACACGCCTTTTTGCTATGTCGACCAACGAGATGCAGAGTCGTGGATAACTCTGCGCGCCGCGTCGATCCAACAGGATTGTTATCGCTTGTTTATGAGGAATGCGGCGGTACGCCAGTGACATGAAGGTTATCCACAAAATTGTGGATAACCTTTTCGCGGATGTGGAAAAGCGTCCAGGTTCATCACACAATCATAACAATCAGGATACGCGCGCTTCTGGCAGATCGAGAGGGGGAAGATCGGACAGGCTGCTCAGACCGAATTGGCGGAGAAACTCAGCGGTGGTGACGTACAGGATTGGACGTCCAGCTGTTTCGAGCCGCCCGCCTTCCGCGATCAGGTCGCGCGACAGCAGCGCGCGGAGTACGCCGCTGCTGTCAACGCCGCGAATTGCTTCGATCTGCGCGCGCGTGATGGGTTGGCGATAGGCAATGATGGTTAGCGTCTCGAGTGCCGCCGTCGAAAGACGAGACGATGCTGGTGCTCCCAAAAAGCGCTCGATGACCGCTGCCGCTTCGGGCGCTGAAACCATCTGAACGCGATCGGCGTCGCGTTGCAGGCGCACACCGCGCCCGGCGCAGGTTGTCGCCAGCGCATCGAGCGCCTGTTCGACCGCATCCGGCGGCAGATCGAGCGCGCGTGCCAGTTCGGTGACGGTCACCGGTTCACCGGCGACGAACAGCAGCGCCTCGAGCAGTTGCACCGTCGTGGGTGACGACGGTGCGGCGAGGTCGAGTAGCGGCGATTGTTCCATACGTCTCAGGAAAGGTACTGAAGTTCACGTGGAAATGTGGTCAGCGACTCGGCGCCGTCCGCAGTGATGACGACGTCATCTTCGATCCGCACGCCCCCCACACCGCGAAGGTAGATGCCAGGCTCGACGGTAAATGTCGCACCGACAGGCAGCGGCGTCCGGCTTCCAGCGACAATGAACGGCGGCTCGTGCACATCGAGTCCAATGCCATGACCGGTGCGGTGAATGAAGAAGGACCCGTATCCGCTGCGCTCGATGACCTGGCGTGCCGCTGCATCGATCGACTCGCCGGTGGCGCCTGGTTGCGCCGCCGCTTCCCGCCCGGCTACGTTCGCCGCCAGCACCAGGTCGTACACGTGACGCATCTCGTCGGATGGACGCCCAACTGCAAATGTGCGAGTAATATCCGATACATACCCCTGGTACACGGCGCCCCCGTCGAACACGACCATGTCGCCGTCCTGTACCTCACGATCGCCACTGGTGTGATGCGGGTTGGCGCCGTTCGGTCCGCTGGCGACAGTCGTCTCGAAGGCAGGGTGACATCCCGCCAGGCGAATGGCGTGTTCCCACAGATCAGCGATGGCGCGTTCGCGCATGCCTGCCCGCACCTGCATGATGGTCTGACGCAACGTCTCTTCGATGACCTGCACGGCCACACGCATTGCTTCGAGTTCGACTCTCTCCTTGACCATCCGCAGTTCGGACAGGAGTGGTACGGCATCTGCGAACCGTGCACCGGGGAGCGCCTGTTCCAGCGCGCGCAGTTCAAACACGCGCATGACGGTATGCTCGATACCGACGACACTGCCCTGCCCCAAACCAATATCCTGCACTGCGCGCGCCAGCGCAGCGCCCGGACCCTCGTCATCGCTCCAGGGATAGTAGCGAAACACAGCGCCTGCCACTTCCGCCACGCGCGCATACTCCAGTCCGGGCGCCACCAGCGCCGGCTGCCCATCCGCCGGCGTCAGCGCCATGGTCAGCCGTAGACCGGCGTGCATCGTCAGGCCAGACAGATAGCGCAGGTTGCTTCCCGGCACGACAACCAGCGCATCGAAACCGTGACGGCGCAGAGATTCCTGAAGACGTGGGATGCGTTCGGTCATGATGATATCCTTGTCGATTGGTGACGGACACACCAGGGGGTGGAAAACAACCCTGAAACGCCGACGTTGTCAGAGGCGCCGACAGCGCGCTGCCCCTAGCGCAACGGTTGCCTTCGTCATCGCTACCCATCGCCCTCGTGCTGCGGAAAGCGCACCCGGGCAACCGTCCATTCGTCGCCAATAATGAGCGAAAACTCACCCTGCAGATCGTCCTGCACCAGGGTGCGAATGATGTGCAGTCCCAGACCACTGCCGCTGCTCGAGGGCTCGGCAGTGGCTGTACGTTTTGGACCGTCATCACGCACTTCAACCGTGATCATTCCGTTGTTCTCTGTCGTTTCGATGATCACGCACCCACCCTCCGCCGACAATCCATGGGTTATAGCATTGACGATCAGTTCATTCAGCACGATAGCCAGCACAGTTGCATCTCGTGATCCGACGCGCGCCTGATCGCCGCGAATCTCGAAGCGGATTGGCTGTTCTGGCGATGAAAGACTGAGTCGGGCGCTTTCGGCAATCTGGCGCGCCACGGCATCGACCGTTGTGACCCCGATATCTTCGCGGCAGAGCAGGTTGTGGACGCCGGCAATCGCCTGGATGCGCGCCACGCTGTCGCGCAGCGCAAGAGCACCGCGGTCGTTGGGCGCCAGGCGGCGTTGCTGCATCGTGAGCAATGCAGAGATGGTTTGCAGATTGTTGCGCACGCGATGGTGCATTTCCTGCAGCATTGCCGACTTGACCGCCAGCGCGCGCAGGCTCTCGTCATACAGGCGCGCATTTTCGATTGCAATTGCCGCCTCATCGGCAAACGTCGAGAGGAGGCGCATGTGCTCGTAATCGAAATGGCGCGCTTCACCGGTGTAGAGGCAGATGGCGCCGATGGTGCGATTCTGCTGGACACGCAACGGCATACAGAAGAGCGAGTAGAAGTTTTCGCGCGCCGCGACCTCTGCCAGTTCGGGAAAACGGGAGTCGTTGAAGGCATTGTGAACAGCCAGCGGGCGCGCCTCACGCACTGCCTGAGCAATGAACCCGGGAATGTCGCCATGCGGCGTTCCGCCGTATGTTGCAGCAAGTTCCAGCCGCCCGTCATTACCCACGCGGAAGATATCCGCGCGCTCGGCACGCGACAGCTCCACTGCCTTGACCACGATCAGTTTCAGCACCTCTTCGAGATTGAGTTGCTCGGCGATGCTTTTCGAGACCTGCTGCAACGTCGTCAGTTCGCGCACCTTCTGGTGCAACTGCTCGTCAGTCTGCTGGTAGAGTTGGGCATTGACGATAAAGAACGCCAGTTCGCCGGCAACAGTTTCGACGAAATTGATCTCTTCCGCCGTGAAATCGCGCGGACCGTACGTTTGAATGGTGATCACGCCCTGCAACTTGGCGGCGCCAAGATGAAACCGTTCGACGCTGAAGAGCACAATCGGCACGGCGAGCATCGAACGGTATGGTTCCTCGCCCAACCCTGGCTCGACGTGGAAGCGCGGTTCGCGGCGCACATCACGGATGGCGAGCGGGCGACCTTCCCGCGCCGCCCATCCGGTGATACCTTCTCCCACGCGAATGCGCACCTGACCGATAACGGCATTGTTCAACCCGTGCGTCGCTCGCAGCGTCAGATCGTCGGTGTTCTTATCGTACAGGTAGACCGAACAGACCTCCACGCCGATCACTTCTGCAACGGTTTCGACTACCAGTTGCATCGATGTGTCCAGGTCGAGGGTGGAGTTTGCAGCCGAGATGATGCGGTGGAGCCCTTTGAGCTCCGCCATGCGGCGCACCAGGTGGCTTTCCCATTCACGGGTGCGCTGCTCTTCGCGCGCTGCACCGTATGCCAGCAGCAATTCGGAGAGGGCAACGCCCGGCTCGACGCCATGCAACTCCGACAGCGCCAGTCCGAGTTCCGCCAGCACCTCCGGCTCACCGTCCTGCCGATACCAGAGCGCTCCCAGCTGACGCAGCAGCACACGTCGCTGCTCGTTCGACTGACTGACCGCCAGTTGATCGATGACTTCCGAGATGTTCGGCAGCGATGCTCGCAGTTCCTCCACGAGCATGGGGAGGAAGGAAGTGTGCGCGCTGTGCATACAGACCTGCCCGACGACAAGATTTTTGTGACGCTCCACGCATATTATAGCAAACGGCTCTGATTGAGAAAAGATTGCACAACGATTGCACGCACCCCGTGGGTTGTTACGCTCTCTCGGGCGACCATCTCGCGCACAGTGAGAGCAAGCATCTGAGCTGCGCCGCGCTTGCCGGGTTGCGGCGCCTCTGGTATGATCTCGCACACGAAAGACGACCATTCGGCATGATGCTCGACCCGCCAGACGCTGCCGTTGCAGCAGTGCATACCACGCCTGCCACCGTTGTCGCCGATTATCGGCGGTGTTGGACAGCCACGCTAGCGCGTTTATGATCAGTACTACAACGAGACATCGCGTGATGATCACACCACAAAGACCGACGTCCACAAAGGCCACGCTTCCGAGTCTCACGTTTTCGCGCCCGTTGCACCGGTGCGGGTGACGGTTCGCCGTCGGGGGAAGCCCCCGCGATCACGCATCGGCGGCGAGATGCTTTCGCACACGTCACACGACGCCGCGCCGCCGACGCACAAATACCAGGGGCACGATACGTCTGAATACGCGCCTGTGTCGGAGATGCGAAATCTCGTTGGAGTGTTAGGAAGCTATAAACGGCATCTTAAGGAGTGATGTAAATGAGATCGCCTGGCTGAATTGTCGGCAACACCAATACGACTTTTGGCATCAACGGTCGTAAGGTTTCCAGCCGATTGTTGGAGGCGACAAGAACCACAATCCCCAACACTGTCGAGCGGAGGTTCTGTTGATATTCCACATTCTGATCAGCTGTGATAAAGACCTCGAAGCTGCTCTCGGCTAAGCGCAACAGTGCTCCGTTCCTGGTTCCCGTCCAGCCCATTTCTGACACGGTTGAGACTGTATGCCCCGGCAGCTCATATTTGAGTTTGCGGGGCAGGCATTCGTCAAGCAGTACATTCATACAGGCTGAGTCAATAAGATCTGCTTGAGCTGTTCGAGAACCCTGATCGCCTGGTCACGTTCCACCGTGGGAAAGTCGTCCAGGAACTCTTGCAGCGACTGACCGCCTTCCAGATAGTCCAGCAGGGTCTGAACCGGAACGCGTGTTCCGGCAAAGACTGGTGTGCCACCCAAGATCTCACGGTCGCGGCTAATCACATTGTGCTGAACCATTGTGGTCTCCTTTCGTATGCCAGTTGTATAATAGCACAGGTCGCACGCGAGTGACGCGGTCAGATGATTCGTGAGCAGGAAGTATGCTGCGTTCTCTCTGCTAGAATGATGGTGGCTGTCCAACGTCTAATGAAATTGGTAATAGTTGGCTGATGGCGGGCTAACGTCTTGGCGCTGAGCTGCGCCGCGCTTGCCCGGTCGCGACACCTCCTGTATGATTCTTGCACACGAAAGACGCCGACCCTGCACGATGCTCGACCCGCCAGACGCTCCCGTTGCGGCAGTGCATACCTCGCCTGCCACCGTTGTCGCCGATTATCGGCGGTTGCTTGCGTTGACCGGCGTTGATGCCCTGCCCCGCCACGCCATTCTGATCCCACGCTACGCGCGGTATACGCCATTCCCGGGGGCTGGCGCGCCACCCTGGCAACTGGAGGCGGTTGCACGCCTCCTGCGCGCTGCGGGAGTTGCCTCGATCACTGCTCTCCTGCCCGTTCGTCGCCACGACCGGTACGGATATACCTCCATCGCCGCTGCGCTCGGCATTGATCCCCTACGTCGTACACCGTGGCTCGACAGCGAAACCCTGATCGTTGCGCTCATTCCGTGCCGGGTTGACCGATGCAACGGGCTGTTTGGGGCCATGCACGCTCTGGCGGCGCTCTTCCATCCTGCCGCAGCAACGCGCAACACGGTTTGCGGCGTTCCAGCACTGGCGCAGATGCGTCGCTGTAGTGTACCGCTTCTGGCAGTAGCGGATGCAACGACGATCAGCGATGGACGTGGCGCTGACGCGGAGTACGCTGAGGTGCGCAATGTTTTGCTGGCGTCACGTGATCCGGTGGCGCTCGATGCAACCATTGCCGCGCAGTTTGGTCTCGATCCGCTCCATGATGTCCCCTGGCTGCACGCGGCGCACCGTCACGGATTGGGAATGGCGCATCGGCGTGCAATCACGATCTGTGGCGATAACGATGCGCTCGATGACCAATGGGGATGTGCAGCGCCGTCGTCCCGTCGAGGAATCCCGGACTTCCGACGCTGGACGACGGCGGATGCAACGACCCTGACGAGCTGGCTGCGCCATACCGGCTGGGGGCGGCTGTTTCGCGATTACCAGATGCGGTATGCCGCGCGTGTTTTCTGATGCCGCCGTTCCCGTCACAGTGCAAGGCGCAACGATTGCACCCCGCGCAGCGCGAAATTGTCGCGCCACACGATGCGCTCATCAAGCAGGCGCATGGCAGGGAAGCGGCGGACCAGTGCGCCAATCGCCACCTGCCCCTCCAGCCGTGCCAGTGGCGCGCCAAGGCAGTAGTGCGAACCGTGCCCGAACGAGAGATGCCGCACATCGCTGCGCGTCAGATCGAGCCGGGCCGGGTCTGCGTACTGCGCCGGATCGCGATTTGCCGAACCGATGAAGACGGTCACCGTCTGCCCTGCTTCGATACGATGCCCGTGAAACTCGATGTCAACCAGCGCCCGGCGACTCGTCAGCTGCACCGGACTATCGTAGCGCAACAGTTCTTCGATGGCTGAAGCGCTCAGTTCCGGATGGTCGCGCAGCAGTGCAAACTGATCGGGATGGCGCAGCAGCGCCAGCGTGCCGTTGCCGATCAGGTTGGTGGTCGTTTCGTGACCGGCGAGGAGCAGGAGGATGCTGTTGGCCACCAGTTCCTGTTCGCTCAATCGATCACCGCCATCTTCCGCCTGCGCCAGCGCCGACAGCAGATCATCGCGGGGCGCGCGGCGTCGCTCAGCCACGAGCGCCAGAAAGAAGTCGGACATTTCCAGCACCGCCTTCAGCGCCGCCGGAAGCACCTCGGCTTCGGGTCGTGCGGCGCCACCGATGAACGCCGCCAGGCTATCCGACCAGCGACGAAACTGATCGTGCATATCGACAGGCACGCCAAGCATGTGGGCAATGACCGTCACCGGCAATGGGTACGCAAATTCGCCAATCAGCTCAATCTCGCCACGTACCGCAGCAGCGTCGAGCAACTCGTCAACGATGCGTTGCACCATTGGACGGTACGACTCGACGACGCGCGGCGTAAAGGCGCGATGCACGAGCGCGCGAAGCCGGGTATGGTCCGGCGGATCGGTGAAGAGCATCATGGTTGCGCGCGCTTCAAAGAGGGGCGCCAGTCCGGTTGTCGCCAGCCATTGCGGATCGGCCTGCACACGATCGGCGCCAAAGCGCGGATCGCGAAGGATGGCCTGTACATCGGCGTAACGAAACATCTGCCAGTCGCCTCCCGTCCAGCGAATTGGTTGAACAGCGCGCCAGTAGTCGTAGATCGGGTAAGGATTGTCGATGGCTGCCGCACTCCAGAGTTCGGGCAGCGGTTCGGTTGGAGCATGCATGGGTATCCTCTTGCAATCGTACCAGTCCTGCATATGATACGATAGTGTTCGAGCATTGTCATTTCTGCGCAAGAGTATCGCATGTCGTTGCTGGATCTTGCACCGCACAACCCGTATGGTCTGGCGCTGCGCACACCGGTGATGGTCGCTGCCGGGTGCCTGGGGTTTGGCGTTGAATACGAGCGGATCGTGTTGATCGAACGCCTGGGTGCGATTGTCAGTGGAAGTGTCTCGTTACGTGGCAGACGCGCTGTGCCGCCGCTGCGCCTGATCGAAACGCCAGCCGGGGTGTTGAGTGTGGGCGCATGGCGCGATCCTGGACTGGATCGGGTGCTGCGCGAATATGTTCCGGTATGGGCAACCTGGAACACGCCAGTGATTCTGAGCGTGACAGCCGATCATCGCGATGTGGCGGCGGCGCTCGAAGGCATCGAAGGGATTGCCGGCATTGAACTGGCCTTCGGCGACGATTGGGGTTCTGCTGCCAGAGTCGTGGCATCGGTACGCGCTGTGACCTTACTGCCGCTGCTGGTCAAACTGCCATTGCACGAGCGTCTGACAGCTACAGCGCGATCGACAATCGATGCAGGCGCCGATGCCGTGACGGTTGCCGCGCCGCCACGCGCCTGCGTCGTGGATCCGCACACCGGCGAATTACTGCACGGCCGGCTCTCTGGTTCCGCCATCCGTCCGCTCGTGCTGGAAGCGGTTGCTGATGTCTGCGCCACACTGCCCGCGCCTGTCGTGGCGTGCGGCGGGATCGTGACTGCCGCCGACGCGCGCTCCTTCCTGGCGGCAGGCGCGATTGCCGTACAGGTGGGTTCAGCGCTGCTCGCCGATCCGTGGGCAGCCGTGCGTATTGCCGATGCGCTGACATCCACCGCTCAAGACTGACTTCATGCGGACTGATCGATCCTCAGATCAAGCGCGCACGTGCCCGTCACCTTCCACCACCCATTTGTAGGACGTCAGTTCGCGCAGCGCCATTGGACCGCGCGCGTGGAGTTTCTGCGTGCTGATCGCAATCTCGGCGCCCAACCCAAGCTGTGCGCCGTCATTGAAGCGCGTTGAAGCGTTGACAAACACCGCCGACGAGTCAACCGCCTGCACGAACGCCTCGGCGGTTGCCGGATCACGGGTGATGATCGCGTCCGAATGGTCACCAAAGCGCGCAATATGCTCCAGCGCTTCGTCCAGCCCGCTTACCACGCGAACGGAGAGGATCAGCGCCATGAACTCAACGCCAAAATCACTCTCCCGGGCAGGGATGATCTGCGGCGTATCGAACCCTGCAGCGCGCAGCATGGCCAGCGCCTCTTCATCAACACGCAGTTCCACATTGCTGGCAAGCAGATCGCGGGCAACTGCAGGCAACACCTGAGCGGCAACGTCGCGATGCACGAGCAGCGTATCAAGCGCGTTGCAGACGCTGGGACGCTGCACTTTCGCGTTATGGACGATTGGAACAACCATGTCCAGATCGGCCGCCCGATCAACATAGATATGGCACACGCCAATACCACCGGTGATGACCGGCATGGTCGCCTTTTCGCGGCAGAAGCGGTGCAACCCGGCGCCGCCGCGCGGAATGATTACATCGATGTACTGGTCGAGATGCAACAACTGCTCGACCAGTGCACGATCCGGGTTGTCGATCACCTGAATAGCATCGGCGGGAAGCCCGGTCTGCGCAATGGCATGCTGAATGAGGCGCGTCAGCGCCGCGCAGGAACGGGTGATTTCCTTGCCGCCGCGCAGGATTGCTGCATTGCCGGATTTCAGACAGAGCGCAGCAACATCGACCGTTACATTCGGGCGCGCTTCGTAAATAACGCCAACGACGCCGAGCGGCACACGACGCTTGTGCACGCGCAGCCCATTCTCGAGCACAGTGGCGTCAAAACGCTCCCCCACCGGATCGGGCAGGCGCGCGACGGTGCGGGTATCGGCGGCAATCACTGCGAGACGTTGCGGGGTTAATGTCATCCGATCGAGCAGGGCAGGTGACAGACCGGCATCGCGCCCGGCGGCGACATCATCGGCATTGGCAGTCAGCACCTCAGCCGCGTTGGTCGCATCGAGCAACGCAGCCGCAATCGCTTCGAGCGCTGCATTCTTTTGCGCTGTCGGCATCAGCGCCAGACGTCGTCCGGCAGCGCGAGCGCGAGCGCCAATCTCTTCAAGGTTCGTCATGGTTCACTCCTGATACCACACGCAATGAAGGCGCGTTCGAGTCATTGCGAGCGAAGCGATGTCCCCGCCCGACAGAAGCCTGCTTCGGCGCCTGACAGTGACGCCCGCCCACTACAACACCACCATATCATCGCGATGCACTACTTCTGGTCCGTAATCAAAACCGAGCGTTTCGGCAATCTGCGACGATTGCAGTCCGCGAATGCGGCGAAGATCAACCGCAGCGTACTGCGTGATGCCGCGCGCAATCTCCCTGCCATCAGTTGCATAAATGCGGATTGTTTGTCCACGAACAAAATCGCCCTCAACGGCGACCACACCGGCGGGGAGGAGGCTCTTGCCTCCCGCGATCAACGCGCGCGCTGCGCCTTCATCGACAGCCACACGGCTATGGCGAGCGGTTTCCGCCAGAATCCAGCGTTTCCGGCTTTCGACCTTCGTCGCCTGCGCCGGGAAGCGCGTACCGATCGCCTCACCCGCCACAACGCGCGCAATGACATCACGTTCAGCGCCGCTGGCGATAACCACATCAGCGCCGCTGCGCGTCGCCAGATCCGCCGCCTGGATTTTGGTCAGCATGCCGCCGGTGCCACGGATATTGCTGCCGCCAGCAATCGCATAGATATGCTCGGTAATATCGGGCACAACGGCAATGCGTGTTGCGGACGGGTCGCGGCGCGGGTCAGCGGTGTAGAGACCATCGATATCGGTCAGGATCAGCAACAGATCGGCATCGACCAAGTTAGCGACCAGCGCCGACAGATTATCATTGTCGCCGACGCGAATCTCACTGACGGCGACCACATCGTTTTCGTTGACGATGGGCAGCACATTGTGCATCAGGCAGGCGAGCAGCGTATTACGCGCATTCAGGTACCGATTCCGGTCGGTCAGATCACCGCGGGTCAGGAGCGTCTGCGCAACAGTGATGCCGTAGAGTTCGAAGATTTGCTCATACAGATGCATCAGACGGCTCTGCCCAACCGCCGCGAGCATCTGCTTGAGCGGAATATCACGCCGTCGCGCCGGAAAGTTCAGGCGTTCACGCCCCACTGCGATAGCGCCCGAACTCACCAGCACGATCTCGACCCCCTGGTTGCGCACAGCGGCAATCTGCTGCACCAGCGACACGATCGTCGGACGATGCACCTTATCGGCGCCAGCGGTGAGAACGTTGGTGCCGACCTTGACAACGATGCGACCGGGATGGGTCATACGTTCAGATACGAGGCGCAAGGCGTCAGGCACGTGGATAGCGGCAAGGAACTGGAGACTTGTTGAACGTTGAACGTTGAACGTTCAACGTTCAACGTTGACTCTCGACCTTACGGCGCCAGACGATACCCGACCCCCCATTCAGTCAGCAGCAATTTCGGTTCGCGCGGATCCTGTTCGATTTTACGGCGCAGATGCCAGATGTACACCTTGAGGTAGTCGTTGTCTTTGGTGTACTCGTGCCCCCACACGCCGCGCAGGAGCGTCTCGTGGTCGAGCACAGCGCCGGCATGCTCGGCAAGCAGGAGAAGCAGATCGTACTCAGTTGGCGTCAGATCGATTGGCTCGCCGCGCACCAGCACTTCGCGCTTCTGCTTGTCGATCACGATATCGCCGCCGCCAGCGACGATCGGACGCCGGGGAGAAGGCGCGCGCCGCAGTAATGCTCGAATGCGCGCTGTCAACTCATCCATATTGAACGGCTTGGTCAGATAGTCATCAGCGCCGCTTTCCAGCCCGGTGACGATATCCTTGCTCTGCGTGCGCGCCGTGAGCATCAAGACCGGTATCTGCGAGAACTCGCGCAACCGCCGGCAGACCTCCCATCCATCCATTTCTGGCATCATCACATCGAGGATCATCAGATCGGGATGGTGATCGCGCACCATCTGCAACCCCTGCGCGCCGCTTTCAGCCTCAAGTACGCTGAAACCTTCGTGCTCGAGGTTGATGCGCAGCAGATCACGCAGACCAGGCTCATCATCCACGATCAGAATCCGACGCTGCTCATTCCCCTGCATGATCTCACCCTTGCCTCTCGCGCCACGCTGGCGCCAGTATGTGCGAATTGTCTGGAAACCCGCAATAGAGCCTTCGACGGTATACTAACGCAATTGGGCAAATAGTTTCGCCACATCGTCGGTCGTGAGCGTCCCAATGCGGACATACCGGATCGTACCCTCTGGGTCGATAAAGTAACTGACCGGTATCGGCGAAATCTGGAACAACCGCGCTGCTTCTCCATCGATGTCGAGCGCAATCGGATAGGTGACCCCGTACTGCTGCACAAACTCGCGCACTGCATCGTCGCTGGTTTCCTGTCGGCGCAGATTGACCCCGACAACGACCAACCCTTCGGACTGGAACTGCTGGTACGCTGCCTGCAACGCTGGTGTTTCTTCTTTGCACGGCTCGCACCAGGTGCCCCAGAAATTGACCAGCACAACTTTCCCTCGCAGGTCCGCCAGGCGCACACCAGCGCCGTCCAGCGTTGGCAGCGACAGGTCTGGCGCGGGACGGTTCAATTCACCCACAGCAGGCAACGCAGCGCCGTTTTCACGACTGACTGTGAACCAGACCAGACCGATGAGCAAGACCCCCAGGAATGCACCTGCTGCAGATGTTATCAGTTCGCGCCTGCTGACGCCTCTTCGTTGAGACGATGCGCGTTTCGGAAGGGTTGTTTGTTCATTCATAATTGTAAACGCTGACGTTCCTGTATTTTAACATATTTGTTGAAAGCTGTATAGCAGCAACTATAATCTAAAATCAAAATCTAAAATGGTATAACCTTCTCGCGAACAGCACGCCGTGGCGTCCTATATGTCAGCAATTCGTTGTGGCTGCGAGGCTTCTATTTACGCGCCAGGTCGATCAGGCGCTGCGCTTCGCTGGCGACGGGCGATCCGGCCGGTGCAAGTGAGATGATTCGTTGCCAGACCTCGATAGCATCGTCGGTGCGCGGCGGTTGGGTCGACGCGAGACATGAGCCGAGATTGAGCAGCAGGCGCGTATCTTCAGGGCGCGCTGCAACTGCCGCCTCGAGGTCTTTCAAGCCCTCAACGACAAACGTCTGGTCACCCGTTCCGGCGCCATAAAAGCAGCGGGAGGCGCCGAGGTCGCCGCGCGCGACGGCATTCGCCGGATCGAGGTCCAGAACACGCTCATAGACGTTGGCTGCTTCGAGCCAGCGCGGCAGGCGTTGCTGATACAGCACACTGTTGGGCGCCTGTTCACGCACAATCTGAACACTGTCATACAGAAGATTGGCGTAGTCCAGCCATGCCTGCGCATCATTCTCGTTCTGCTCGGCAATCTGGCGAGCGCGGGCGATCATGGTCTCCAGCGCATCCATTGGCGACGTGGTGGGGGTAGGGACAGCCCGGGGCACACTGCCGCCGCCGGTCAGGATCAATCCGCCGATGATTGACACGAGTGCAATTGCCAGCACGGCAATCACTGCCGCCGCTGGACCGGCGACTGGCGCCGATGTTGCCGGCTGGCTAAACGTCGGGCGGGGGTTGAAATCGCGGGGACGCTCGGTGTGCTGCGCCGGAGGGAGCGGACGGTAGTCGGGCACATCCTGGGGGAGTGTCTGGCGTTGTGCATCGTACTCCGCGCGACGCTGCGCATCGGACAACGTGGCGTATGCTTCATCGATAATGGCCTGGCGCTGCCGCGCCAGTTCAACCAGTTCGGCGGCAGCGCCATTCAACTTTTCTGGATTATACTGGTCGCGCAGGCGCTGGTAGGCGGCGCTGATGGCCGCTTCGTCGGCATCAGGTGCAACCTGCAGCACTTCATAGTAATCGTGTGTCTCCATATCAGCGCGAACTTACAAAGCGCGCCAGTTCGCCAAACCCGCGCGGCAGGCGCACCCGCCGCCCCTCGAGCGCGCCGCGCCCTTCGAGCGTGCGCCGCACCACCGCAATCAGGCCGCCGGTGACGCCGATGATCACACCCAGCCACACCAGCATAACTCCCGGCTTCAGGCTCAGCGTGACGACGGCTTTCGCCGGATCGACCGGCAGGTTCAGCCCTTCGACGCGGATCAGCACCCGTCGCTCTAATGGATCGAACGCCGCCAGCGTCGCCGTGTGCCCGCCGGGCAACTCGGCGGGCAGGTCTACAATACTGCCGACCGGGTCCGACGGCGTGGTGACCAGCCGCACTTTGGGCGTCAGTTCCACCGACTGTCCTTCATAGGTGACGCGCAGTTTCGCACCCACATCGGCGCTGCCGGTGGTGTGTGCATCCGGCACGTCGAATGCCAGAAAGGTGAACTCATACGGTCCGACCGTTCCCGATTGCCCGATGCCCATATCTGCCATATTGCGGTCATACGGCGGTTGATACTCCGACGGCGAGATATAGACATCGCGGAACAGTTCGCTGCGGATGGCGGGGGTCGCCATGGTGGCGCCCATCGTCTGATTGAAATAAAGCTGCGGCGTTGCGCTGAAGGTCTCATTGCCGTGAGTCACCGTCAGATCGAGAATACCGCGCCCCTCCGGCGTCTGCCGCCAGCCATTGAAGGTCACCGAATACCCGAAGGCGCTGACACTCTCTCCCTCCGGCACGAGGAGGCGCACTTCTTCCGTCGCGTACAGCGTCGAAGCGACCGCGCCGACCAGGAAGACCATCAGGCCGACGTGCGCCAGGTAGCCGCCGATACGCAGCCAGCCGCTCCGCAACGTGCGCACAATCATCAGGACATTCGTACCGAACGCAAAGGCGCACAGGGTGACATACGCAAGCGGCAACGGGTCACGCGCGCCGAGCAGCAGCCCCACACACGCAATCACAACTGCCAGGATCGCCGGGAAGCGCAGCGCGCGGAGCAGCGACCGTTTATTCGTATCGCGCCAGCCAAGCAGCGGACCGACAATCAGCAGGATGACCAGGATCAGCCCCAGCGGCGGAACTGTTGTGCTGTAGAAATCGCCCACCAGACCGAAGCGCCCATCGGCGAACGGCTGCGCGTTGGGGTCGAACGTCGTTCCATCATCGATCTGGAACGAACCGGCGAAGATCGACTGCAACTGATGGCCAACGCCAGGGATGGCGGAGATGAGCGGCATCGAAGTGCCCAGCCCAACGACCGCAGCGATGACCAGCAGCGCAATAATTCCCAGGACGAAGAAACTATCGCGCGAAAGGAGTTTGTCGGAGAGCGGCTTGCCGGGAATATCACGCCAGCGCCACGCCAGCGCGCTAAAGCCGCCAATCGCAAGAATCCCCAGCGACACGAAGAGGATCGTCTTCAGTCCTTCTTCGACGAACGAATGCACCGAAAATGACGACAGCACACCGCTGCGGGTCAGGAACGTCGAGTAGAAGACGAACACATAGGTAGCAATCGCCAGCGCAAATGTTGTGCGCCGCAGACCGTGACCGGTGCGCTGCACGAGCATGGCGTGCAGCAACGCAGTGGAGGTCAGCCAGGGAACCAGCGACGAATTCTCGACCGGGTCCCACCCCCAATAGCCGCCCCAACCCAGCGTCTCATACGCCCAGTAACCGCCGAGCAGCAGCGCCAGACCGAGAAACACCCAGGCAGCCAGCGTCCAGGGCAGGGCATCGTGCACCCAGCCATCGTAGTCGCGGCGCCACAATCCGCCGATGGCGAATGCAAATGGCACGGCCATCAGAGCAAACCCGACGAAAAGTACTGGCGGATGGATGAGCATCCACATATTCTGAAGCGTCGGGTTGAGCCCCTTGCCGTCCAGCGGCGTCACCGCAACGCCGTTCTGCATAAAGGGCGTGAACGGATTGCGGATGAGCATATAGAAGAGCAGCGCCGCCTGAATTGCCATAAAGATCGTGAGCACATATGGTTCGGAGTGACGTGTGCGGCGCACCAGAAACTGTGCTGCAATCACGCCCCACAGCGCCCAGATCACGAACGACCCTGGCTGACCAGCCCAGACCGCTGCGACGCGAAAGGCAGGATCGAGCGCGCGATCGGTGTAGTTATAGACATACTCAATGTCATACCGCTGCGCAACGAACAGATAGTTCAGCAGCGCAACGACTGCCAGCACCGCGACCAGCGTCATTCGCACGCCAACCCGCCCAAACGTCAACGCTGCAAGATTGCCGCGCGGCGCCAGCATGTAACTTGCGGTGGCCAGCAGGGCGGACGCCAGACCAGCGATGATCAGAGTCGTCCCAAGCAGATACATACCGCCTCAAATCTAGGTGTTACTGAGCAGCCGATTGCATTTCCTGATACTTCGACGGGCATTTGACGAGCAGATCATCGGCGAGGAAGACGCCGCGCGCGGTGTCGTAGTGCCCGATTGCCACAATGCTGACCGCCTGTTCGAAGTTCGATGGCTTCGGTTTGGCGTAGACGACCGGGATCATCTTGCCCGTGCTATCCTGCAGCATGAAGACAAAATTGCCGTCGGCATCGTACCTGCCCATATCACCGAGGAACCCCGCGAGCTGCACGCTGCGCGCGCTCCGCGTCGCTTCGTCGATGCTGACCGTGTAGGGTCGATACGATGCAGTGAGGCCGTAGTACCCCAGGCCTATCGCCAGCACAATGACTGCCGCGCCAATCAGGTGCAGCGGCTTAATCGCCGGTGTACGGCGAACCGGAGAGGAAAATGTCGCCATTGATCGCCTCCTGGCGTCCAGAACGCTCACTCTTGAGAATCTGTCATCGATACCGTCTCACGTGCGTGACCGTTGCGCGTTTCGAGGGTCGCGCGCGGCGTTGCAGGCGGCTCGACCGGCGCTTCCTCATCGAGACGACGACGCAATTCGCGGGTGGCGCTATCGATCCGCCACAAAAAGATGAAGATGCCAATCCAGACCGTCAGCGCCACTGCCAGCGCCGTATAGATCGCAACAGCCGGCTCAAGCAGGAAGTTCATACGTCACCTCCCGTCGCGCCAGGCGATCCTGCAACAGCAGCACGTCGGCGCGGAGTCGATACAACCAGATGAATAGCCCAAGGAATCCGATATTCGCCGCCATGAATGTCCAGAAGGTGCGGCTATTGCTCAGCAGCCCGCTTCCTGGCGCTTCCATATTGAGCAAGACCCGTCCATTCGCCAGATCGACGCCTTCGACCGCCAGCAGGAACTGCTGACCCGGAAATTCGGGGCGATCCGCCGGTTTACCGCTCGTCAGTTCGAACGTTGGCGCCAGCACTGCGACGTTCTGCAACCCCGGCATCCGCACTTCCACCTGCGCCACTGCAAGATCGCCGCGCTGCTCAATTCCCTGCAGCGCCAGCACGACATCACCGAGCTGACCGACGCGCGTTCCATTCACCTCCAGCCAGATGCCATCACAGTGACTGCCCTGGATGAAAGCGCAGTTCGGATGAAGCGTACTCTCCGCCATTCGTGGCGCAACAAACAGGAGGAACGGCATCGTCACCGCCGCAAACAGGTTGTAGACCGCCGAGAGACGACGGCGGCGCTCGACATCATCGAGTGCGGAACGCAACGCGAAATAGGCGGCATAGATCAGCAGCAGGATGAGGATGGTTGTTTCGCGTGGGTCCCAGTTCCATGGCGTGCCCCAGACGATACTGGCGAACCACATCCCCGAAACAGTCGCCAGTGCGCAGAACAGGAACCCGGCTTCAGCGGCCGCCACAGCGCCGGCATCGTCCGCTTCACGGCGTTTCCAGAGGTACCGGATGCTGTACACTGCCGAAACAGCAAAAGCGACGGTCGTGACCCAGGCAGTGGGGACATGCAGAATAATGATTCGCCCGGCATCGCCGAGGCCGACGTACTGCGGCACGACCAGAAACATCGCAACGACGATTCCGGCCATCCAGACGCCAAGGAGGAGCTTGGCTGCCTGATCGAGGCGAAGTCTGTCGCTCATTGGAGCGGTTCTTTCTAGGCATCGCACAGATGCTGACAGGCTGAATGATACTACATGTGTCAGGGTAAATCAAATGTTATTCACGGTTCCCACACACTGTTGAACAGGAAAAGTGAAGCTGTAAAGAGAGCAATTGTATACCCCGTCAGCACCTGCAACGAACCGACGCCGCTCTCCCACCCGCGCCCTGCTATCGCATTGGCGCTCCCCTGGATGGCAACCACCAACAGCGGCGCCAGCAACGGGAACGACAACACTGCAAACAGCGCTCCTTTCACACTGGCGCGCGCGATGATCGCGGCAATGAGGGTCGTCGCCGCCACAAGTCCCAGGCTGCCCGCCAGCAGCAGCGCCGCCAGCAACCCCGGGTTGCCAACCTGCACCCGCAGCATAATGACGAACAAAACGGTCGTCACTGCAACGAGCAGCAGCAGCAGCGCCAGGTTGAACAGCAGTTTGCCGAGAAAGACGGCGGTTGGGCGGGCAGAGAGGCGCAGTGCAGCGGCAGTGCGCGCCTCTTCCTCCTGCACGAAGGCACGCGCCAGACCGGTAAATGCGGCAAACAGAATGGCAACCCACAGCAGCGCCGCCTGGATGATTGGCAGATCGACATTACGTGAGATGGTCAGCGGTCCCATTCCCAGGCTCATCGCCACGACGGTGCTGACGGCGAACAGGAGAATGGCGTTGAGCGCATAGCGCGTCCGCAGTTCGCTGCGTACATCTTTGCGGAATACCGCCCATGCCGCCGTCAGCAGCGGCGCTTCCGACGGCGCAGCTGACGTAGATGCATCAGCTGCGCTCTGGGACGAAACATGTGGTTCCATTGCGTCGTCTCGGTATGGCGCTCCGGCTTTCCAGTGACCTGCGAGGGTGGTTAACCGGAGACGCTACTGCCCTAATCGCAGGATGTAATCGCCAAACCGCTCTTCACGCGGGTCGTTGGTGGCAATGATGGTAATGCCGCGTTCACGCTGCCGGGAGACCACGCCCTCCACCAGCGCCACACCGCGCGCATCGAAAGTGACCGTTGGCTCGTCGAGCGCCAGCACCACTGGATGGTGCAACAATGCATAGGCATAACGCAACCGTTGCGTCATGCCCGACGAATATGCCGCCAGGAGATCGCCGCCGCGCCCACCCAACCCGACCTCATCGAGCAGCGCCTCCAGATCGGCATGGGTGCAGCGAATGCCGCGCACGGCAGCGAAAAACGCCAGGTTCTCCAGGGCGGTCAGTTCGCGGTAGAGGTGCAGATCGGGCGCAACCCAGCCGAGGAGGTGGAGCGCCTCCGACGGGCGAAAGACCCTCCCATCCATCTCGATCGTCACCGTGCCGTGCGCCGCGCGCTGCAACCCGCAGATGACGCGCAGCAACGAACTTTTGCCGCTTCCGTTCGCGCCGGTCACGACGAGCGTCTCACCTGCGCGCAATGCAAACGACACGCCCGCCAGCACCCGCCGCGCGCCGTACTCCACCGCAACATCGTTCACGATCAGGCGCAAAGGTTCGCTCATTGGCATCGATCCAGGGTTCGATACTGACACCCGGTATGGTACTGCGGAAGAGGCGTTTCAGCAAATGTGAGAACAGGAGAACGTGTTTACACATCCCGTAACCATGGCAAGGGTGAACACGCACCGCAAGCATGACGTTTGTGCGTCGGCGGGACAACGTCTCGCGGTGCTTGCAAAAGCCATACCGCCGCCGATTCTTGATCTCGGGGGCTTCCCCCGAACCCCAACTATGAACAGGTGCGAATGGGAACACGTGCTCACACTTCCCCTGAGAGCGAGAGCATCCTGGTTCGAATGCGCGCCGGGAGCGAGACGCTCTTGCCCAGGCTTGCCTTCTACATGGTTTTCCAGTACATAATCCCCTCCAGCCCGCGCAGGCGAGCTTCGCCCCGGTAGCCGAGGGCTTTAGCCCGACGGCATCAAGCGGGGCGCCGGACGTCGGCCTGCGCCAACGCTTTTTTCCCTTTCGGGACGCGACGTTCGCCGCTGGCGACCGTGCCGAACTGAATGTTGAACGTTCATTAGCCTATCGTCCCCGTACCACCGCCTTCCGGCAACCTCGCGACCGGCGTTAGCCGGTCGTATCACCGCCTTCCGGCAACCTCGCGACCGGCTAACGCCGGTCGTACCCGCCTGACGCCACCGCCTTCAGGCGGTCACCAGACCGGCTGACGCCGATCGTACCCACCTGACGCCACCGCCTTATGAAGATTAACCAAATCCATCCGGTCTATCCTGGCTGGCGCTTAAAAGCGCGCCTGAGGGGCGCCAACGCTGTTCCCCGTCGGGACGCGCCTGCACCACTGGCGCCCAGACCGCACATCGTGTTACGTTCACCAGCGCCGCGCACTGCTTGCACGCACTGCTATCGCCTATCGGCTATCGAATATCGGCTATGCCAGCCGAGGGCCCCACGGCATCCGGCGTATACCGGATTCATTGCTGACAGACCATCAGGTGTGAACACCTGCGAATCGGAGGGTAAAACCGATTGGAATTGAACAAGCTGCATGCATACGCTCACCAGAGCGCACTGCAATGCCATGCAATCTACAATCCAAAATCTACAATCTAAAATGGTATAGCCCCCCGTCTCGTTGCACACCTTATCTCCAGACATGGTGCTATAATGACCCGCTGTATGGAAGGAGCCTCATGCCGTCGCTATTTCCCGGTACGAACCCGTATCTTGCGGGCGAACCGTGTCAGGCGTTTCGTGGATGCCCGGCGCGCCAGATCAGCATCGTACTCGCGCCGCCGATCCGCCCCTGTCAGCACCACAGCATGTGCTCGACCGTCCGGTGGCCGGGTTGTCCGGCGCTCTTGAACGGCGAGGCTTCTATCCTGACGTGCAGGTGGTCGATTCGATCGATGATGCGCACCCGCCGCCGCTCGCTATGAGCGCCGAACATCGTGCCGGGATTGATGGGCAACTGTGCGCAGCAGGCATGCAATCTGCAACGACCGTATGAAATCGAAACCAACACACCGCGTCGTGGTTACGGGTATGGGAGCGGTCACCCCCCTTGGCATTGGCGTGACGGCATTCTGGAACGCCATGCTGGAAGGACAATCGGGGGTCTCTTTTGCCACACGCTACGACATGACCAATATCCCCTACGTCATCGCTGCCGAGGTGCGCGATTTCGACCCGCGTGACTTCATGGACGCAAAGGCGGCGCGCCGTATGGCGCGCTTCGCGCAGTTCGCAGTGGCTGCAGCCGGTGAGGCGCTTCGCGATAGCGGGCTGAACCTCGATGCCATCGACCGGACGCAGGTCGCGGTCGTTGTCGGTACGTCGCTTGGCGGCACGGCTGAGGTGGAAGAGCAGACACTCGCATTCGAAGCCAAAGGGCGCCGGCGGGTGGACGCATTCTACATGCCGACGTTCATCTACAATATGGCATCGTGCCAGGTAGCGATGCAGTACCGGCTGCACGGTCCTACGACGACGCCGGTGCTCGCGTGCGCCACCGGAACGTATGCGATCGGTGAAGCGGCGCGCGCGGTGCATCGCGGCGATGCGTTGATTGCCGTTTGCGGCGGAACCGATGCCGGGGTGACGGCGCTCAATGCCATGGCATTTGGGGTGATTGGGGCGATTGCGCCGCCTGGCGACGATCCGGCGCACGCAGTGCGCCCGTTCGATGCCAGCCGCAAGGGAACCGCCGGAGGCGAAGGATGCGGCATTCTGGTCCTCGAACAGCTGGAGCATGCCCTGGCGCGCGGCGCGCGCATCTATGCCGAAGTCGCCGGTTTCGGCGCAACCGAAGACGCTTTTCACCTCACAGCGCCCGCACCCGACGGTGAGTTTGCCGCGCTTGCCATCAGCCGCGCGATCGAAGATGCCGGGTTGCGCCCGACGGATGTCGATCACATCAGCGCCCATGGCACCGGAACCCCGCTCAACGACACTGCTGAAACCGCTGCTATCAGGCGCGCACTCGGCGACCATGCCTATCGCGTGACCGTCAGCGGCATCAAGTCGATGATCGGGCACACCGCAGGAGCAGCGGGCGCACTGGCGGCTATCGGGTGCATCAAGAGCATCGAAACCGGCATGGTTCCACCGACGATCAACTATGAAACGCCCGATCCGACGTGTGATCTCGATTACGTGCCAAACCAGGCGCGCCGTCAGGATGTGCGGGTCGCACTTGCCAACGCATTCGGCTTCGGCGGACAAAACGCCGTGATCCTGTTTCTCCGCTATGAAGACGATCGGTAAACGCCAGTCACAGGTAGGGTTGACCTACTTCGAGCGCGTGCTGGAACGGCGGCGCGCTGCCGACCCGGTAGCGCTCGCCGCCTTCGGACGGCACGTTCACTTTGGGTTTTGGGAGGATCCGGCGCACGCCGATGGTTCGATCGCCGATTTTGTACATGCCGCCGATGCGCTGACTCTGCGCATCATCGAGGCAGGCAACGTGCGCTCTGGTCACCGTGTGCTCGATGTTGGCTGCGGCATCGGCGGCACACTGGCGGTGCTGAATGAACATTTCGATCGGGTCGAGTTGTTGGGGTTGAACATCGATCCATCCCAGATTGAGCAGGCGCGCCACGTCGCCTGCGCCCGCCCCGGAAATCTGGTCGATTTTTCGATTGGTGACGCCATGCGCCTGCCCTACGCCGATGAGTCGTTCGACACGGTGCTGGCAGTGGAGTGCAGTTTCCACTTTCCCAACCGCGAGACGTTTCTTCGTGAAGCACACCGCGTGTTGCGACCCGGCGGACGCCTGGCGCTCTCCGACTTCGTGCCGAGATGGATGATGCGCGCTGCGCTCTGGATGCTTGGCGGAACGGTAGAGCGCATCATCGAGCCGAGTTTCGGACCGTTCGACCTGAGTTACACGCTCGACGTCTATCAGCGCACAGCGCGCCGCATCGGGTTGCAACCGGTTGTAATCGACGACATCACAGGCGGTCTGTTGCCCACCTTTCCGGTCTGGCGGAAACTGATCCTCTATCTGCTGCCGGATCATTACGGCATGGCAGAACTCTTCACCATCTTTGGCTGGCTGCACCGCCTGCGCCTGATGCGCTACATGGTGCTTGCATTCGAGAAGGAAGCGCAACAGAAAGTGAGCAACGCGACATGATCATCATTGGCAGCAGCAATGGCAGGGTTGGCATTGCCGCTGGATGGGCCATCCTGAAGGCGGGAGGCTCGGCGCTCGACGCCGTCGAAGCGGCGACGCGGCTGGTAGAGGACAACCCTGACGATCATTCGGTCGGCTACGGCGGATATCCGAACCTGCTCGGCGAAGTCGAACTCGACGCCTCGATTATGGACGGAACAACGTTGCGAGCAGGCGCCGTAGGGGCGCTCAAGGGATACCGCCACGCCATCAGCGTGGCGCGGCGGGTGATGGAGGATCTGCCGCATGTCATGCTGGTCGGCGAGGGGGCGGCGCGCTTTGCTGCCGAAACTGGCATGCAGCGCGAAAATCTGCTGACGGAAGAGGCCGAAAAGGCGTGGCGCGCCGGTCTTGAGGGGCGCTCAATGATCGACTGGCAAGGCGTATCCGAACTGGTTGCCACGCTGCTCCGACGAAGCGTCACACTGACGAAGGACCCCGAACACGTGACCGGCACGGTCAACTTCATTGCACAGGATCGCCAGGGACGGATTGCATCGGCGGTCAGCACCAGCGGATGGGCGTGGAAATACCCCGGACGCCTCGGAGACTCACCGATCATCGGCGGCGGTAACTATGCCGATGATCGCTACGGCGCTGCGGCATGCACCGGATGGGGCGAAGCGGCAATCCGCGCAGCGACTGCGCGCAGCGTCGTCCTGTACCTCAAGGCAGGATACCCGCTCGAAGAAGCGTGCCGTGAGGCTTTTCGCGATCTTGCGCCCATCCTGCGCGGCACACCCAACGTTATGAGCCTGATAGCTATCGACCGGCATGGCAACCATTGCGCCATGACTACGGCGGAAGAGCGCACCTACGTCTATCAAGCCGACAGCATGGAACAGTTTGTGGAACTGCCGCGCATCGTCGTATCTGTCGAGTGAGCAGTGTACCGGTCGGTATGCTATAATCCGGCGGATGATGAGAGTGTTTCGCCGGATCATGCGATGCAGTCTGGTTGCCGTTCTGCTGATGGTTGTGCTGCTCACCGCGTGTGAGTCGGGTCGCGCGCCCGAACCCTCTTCCGCCCCGACAATTGTCGCAAACGCTTCCAGCGTTGGGCCGCTCCTCCTCTGGCACGGATGGTCGGGCAGTGATCGGCAGGCTCTTGGACGCCTGGTCGAGCAGTATAACCGTCAGCACAATGACGGGCGCATTGTGCTGCAATCGGTGCCGCTGGCGAGTTTTGCGGCTGAATTGCGCGCAGCTGTTGCAGCGGGCAGTGGTCCTCACCTGATCCTCATTCCCAACACCTGGATCGGCGGGCTGGCGGAAGCAGGAGTGTTGCTGCCGCTCGATGATCTGGCGCCAGCGCAGGAGATCAATACGCTCCTGCCGGTGACGCTGGCAGGAGCGCAGGTGCGCGATGCTGGCGGAACAGCGCTGTACGGCGTCCCTGTGCGATTCGACACACTGGCGCTCTACTACAATGCCGCCAATCTCACCGAGCCCCCCGCCGACACTGCAACCATGCTCGCCATCGGACGCGGGTTGAGCGACCCGGAATCTCAACCGCCGATCTGGGGACTGGCGCTCAATCTGTCGCACGACAATATGATCGGATACCTGTACGCCTTCGACGGGCGGATTTTCGATGACGAAGGGCGGGTTGCGCTTGGCTCAACCGGTCGGGCTGGTACAGAACAGTGGCTTTCCTGGCTGATCGATCTTCAAAACGATGCGCGCATCCTGGCGCGCAGCGAGAGCAGCATCCTGGTCGATCGCGAGTTGAAGGACGGACGCGCCATCATGACCTTCGATTGGGCGCATCAGATCGGCGTCTATCGCGGCCTGTGGGGCGAGCAGGTCGGTATTGCACCATTGCCGCGCCTGAGTGAAACAGGACAGACTCCGCGCCCATATGTGCGCACCGATGTTCTGGCGATCAACAACCTTGCCAGCGCAAACGAGCGTGTGGCAGCAGCACGATTCATCAGGTTCATGATCAGCGAAGAAGCGCAGACCATTCTGCTGCAAAGCGATATGCAACCAGCGTCGCGCCTCCCGACGTTGACCGGCGACTCACCGCAGGAGATCGCAGCACGGGTGTTCCGCATGAGCGCGGAACAGGGACTTCCCATGCCCAACTCGAGTGCGCGAGTCCTGGTGGAACAGGAAATCAAGCGGATGCAACGTCAGGCGTTGCTCGGTCTCACAACGCCAGCTGACGCCGTGATCGAAGCCGACCGCCGGCTACGTGAACGATTGGAACCCGTCGCACCGACGCCTTGATGGTTCGGCTGGCGCTGCGAATGCATCAGCCGCTTTCGCTTTCCACGCCAACTCGACGCCGTTGGGAGATGGTGGCGCTGTGTCCCTGGAGCCCCCGTCGAACCTGGCACACCCGCGCGATTCAGGAGAGAAACTCGTCGGGGCACGGCGGCGTCGTGCCCCATCCGACGGCGGCGTGGGCAAGAAAGGATTATTCAAGACTATCAACATAGTTAATCTTCATAACCCTTCCCGTACAGCAGCTGCTTGTGTAAAGAGATTGCCTGCAGTATAATAAAGGTCATACGATTTACCCTTCATCCGTCGCTTTCTGCAGGCGCCCCGGCAACCGGTGGAGGTTGCGGCGTGCTTAAGTGGGCGCATCGTCATTACCCGGCACGAGGGCGAAGTATGGATCACATCGGGAGGACGGGGTGAGTTCAACCTCGATCGTGCTGGTCAACGCGCACGCACTGTTTCGTGAAGGGTTGCGCCATCATCTGGCGGGCTCAACCGAGTTTCACGTAATCGGCGAAGCAGGCAATGGTCAGCAGGCGATTCAAGTCGTCGACTTGCTTGAACCCGACATGGTCGTGATGGAGGTGGAGCTGCCAGGGGTCAATGGTCTCGAAGTCGCGCGCGCCATTAAGCGTTCGCATCCGCATATTCGCATTGTTCTGCTCAGTTCGACGATGGACGGTCAGGAAGTGGTCAAAGCCATCCGCGCCGGCATCGCCGCGTGCGTCCCGCGCAACATCGCTCCTGAAAAACTCATGCAGACGCTGCATCAGGTGCGGCGCGGCAATTATCCGATCAACGACCTGGTGCTTTCCTCCCCCGATGTTGCGGCGCAGGTGTTGAGCGCTTTTCGCCAGATGGCGGCAGAAGAGGACACCCAGAGCATCTATTCGCCGCTTTCACCGCGAGAGTTGCAGGTGCTCGAACTGGTCGCCGCCGGACACACCAATAAGGAGATCGCCAGATCGCTCGACATTTCCAACCAGACCGTCAAGAACCATATCTCATCAATCCTGCGCAAACTGGCGGTGAATGATCGCACACAGGCGGTCGTCTATGCAATGCGTCGCGGCTGGATTAAGGTTGCGTTTCCCGGCGAACCGCTGACATAGTTGCGCTTTTCGGCAGACGTGTTATGCTGAGGGACGCTGTGAAACGTCGTTGCTGTCATTGTTGAGCCGCAATCTCATGGTTCCCGCCGACGCGACCCGTCGTCGCCCTGAAGCCTGGTGAGACGACATGATCCGAATTCGCATCGCCCTCTTGATCATACCCTTCGTGGCGCTGGCGCTCACTTCCTGTGAACAACTCTCGATCGCCGAGCAGGAACGCATTCGCGAAATTCAAACGGTCGAAGCTTCGACGCCGACAACAACACCCGTTCCGCCGACCGATACGCCGACGCCGCTGCCGCCAACTCCGACATCGACTCCCGGTCCGACATCGACACCACTGCCGCCAACCTCAACGCCCCTGCCCTCACCGACGCCGCTGCCGCCGACGCCAACTCCCAACCCGATTCTGGCGCAGTTCAGTCTGTGCAATCAGCAGGCAGGCGATCCAGCGAGCGGACGGTTCAGTATGCGGGTGACGACCATTACTGCCACCGTCGAACCGTTCTTTGAGCGGCTCGAACTCGCGCTCGACGTTCCTGCCGACTCGGCGCAACCGCACGCTTTGGCGCGCTGCCGTCCGGCGCCCGCTGCACCCCAGACCATCGGCGAGGTTGAGGTGGATGGCGCATATCTGATCGAGGTTCAGTTCGACGGATGGCTGCACGATGATGCGTTTCGCGCATCGCTCGCGACACGGACTGTGCCGCTGAGCGGTACGCAGGTCATCCGTGCTGCAGCGTTTCGTATTCCCCCCGGCGCAACCACGGGCGCACAGCTGGTTCTTGGCGTCGATCAGCCGCTTCCGTTCCGTGTGCGCCTGGAAAACAATCCGCTGCGTCTGGTCATCGATGTCGCGACAGGCGGACCGATCAGCCAGGCGAGTGACCTGCTGCGCATGCCGGCGGGTGCCGCAGCCACGCCTGCTGCGCCACTCTTCTACCTTGCCGCCGGTGATATCTGGCGCATCAGCAATGGCGCACCGGAAAATCTGACCGAACCGCTCCGCGCCGGGCAGTTCGGCGATGTGACAGCGCTGGCCACACGCCCGAATGCGCGGATGATCGCTTTTTGCGCGACGGCGCCGGGAACGGTTGCAGCGGACGCCGCCGCTGCGGCGACCCTGTGGGTGCTGGAACTGGACAATGGTGCGATCCGCCAGCTGACGCCGCCACCCCGCGGACGTTCGTGCGCCGATCCGGTCATGTCGCTGGATGGAACAACTATCGCGTATGCGGTCGATGAGTCAGGAGTGTCGCCGCCGCAATTGCGTATTTTCTCGGTGCAGGTCTTCCCCGGCGCTCCGGCGGTGGCGTTGACCCCCTCCGGCGATGAGTGGAGTCGTTACGCCCCGCAATGGCTCGACAATGCACGTTTGATTTACGCTGCGACCGCTGAGGATGGCCGGAGCACGCTGTTCCTGCGCGAACCCGATGGAACCGAACTCGATATCGGCATGGGGCTGCTGGTGTCGGGAACAGGCGGGCAGCGCACCGCCCGGTACGATGGGTTTGGTCGCTCGATGGCGGCGCCCGACGGAAGCGCCATCGCTGTCGAAGCATTTCGTCTCAATGACAAAGGCGCCGATCTGCTGATCCTGAGTCCTGCAGGGGGTGAGATCGAACGTCTCAGCCCAATTGCAGGCGGGTTCTGGAACCGACCGGTCGCCTGGAGCGCTGACGGTGCGCTCTACTACCTCTCGACCGCGTGCGCCAGTGATGCGGTGTATGAGTATACCCTCCATGTGCGGAGCGCCGACGGCGCCGACCGGGTGCTGGCGGCCGGCATCGCAACCGGCGATCTGGGTGTTTTCGCCGCACACCAGAATGCACTGGCGTATGTCGCTTTCGATCGTCCGCCGGAGGGACCCGGCGGTCCGCTCCGCGTTGCGCCGGACGATCGTTCCGCGCTCTGGTATTGGGACCTTGCAGGGAATGCGCGCGTCCGTCTGGTCGAAACCGATCGCGCAATTATCGCTCTGGCGCCGTGATGGATATCCTTGGCATCGATATTGGCGGCACGTTTACTGACTTTGTACTGCTGCGCGCAGGGCGTGTACGCATCTATAAGACTCTCTCGACGCCCGATGACCCGGCGCGTGCGTTGCTTCAGGGCATCGATACGCTCGGCGCACCGGCTGCTGTCGTTCATGGCACGACGGTGGCAACGAATGCGCTGCTTGAACGCCGCGGCGCCGCCACTGCCCTGATTACGACCGACGGCTTCGGTGACGTGCTGATCATCGGGCGTGGCCAGCGTCCAGCATTGTATGATCTGAACGTGACTCAACCCGATCCGCCGGTTCCCGACGCATGGCGCTTCGAACTCGTCGAGCGCATGCTGGCCGACGGACGTGTGCTGACTCCACCTGGCGACGATGAACTGGCGCGCCTAGTGGACTGGCTCGCCACGCAGCCCGTTGAGTCGGTGGCGATCTGTCTGGTCCACAGCTATGCCAACCCGCTTCACGAAGAGCGGGTTGCGGCAACGCTCGAGCAGGCGGCGCACGCCTGGCAGCGTCGCCTCTTCATTTCGGCATCGCATCGCATCCTGCCAGAACCGCGCGAATACGAACGCACCAGCACTACAGTCGTCAATGCGTATGTCAGCCCGGTGCTTGGGCGCTATCTGGATCGCCTCGGTCCGGCATTGACGGATCGTGGCGTGCGGTCTGTCCGTATTATGGCGTCCGACGGCGGCAGTATGGGGCTGGTCACCGCTCGCGAACTGGCGGCGCGCACGACGCTCTCCGGTCCGGCCGGCGGCATTGTTGGCGCATACACAGTCGCGCAGCGCGCCGGTTTCACCCGGGTCATCACCTTTGACATGGGAGGAACGTCTACCGATGTCGCGCTGATCAACGGAGCGCTCCCACTCACGTCCGAGTCGCACGTTGGTGGACTGCCGGTGCGCCTGCCGAGTCTGGACATCCATACTGTGGGGGCGGGAGGCGGCTCGATCGCCAGAGTGGATGCTGGCGGTGCGTTGCGCGTTGGTCCGCAGAGCGCCGGCGCCGACCCGGGACCTGCGTGCTATGGGCGGGGGACGTTGCCGACTGTAACCGATGCCAACCTGCTGCTGGGGCGCCTGCAGGCAGACCATTTTCTGGGAGGGCGCATGAGGCTCGACGTGGAACGGGCGCGCGCGGCATTCATGGCGCTGGCGCGGGACCTGTTCGGTACGCAGAACCCTGGTGACGAACAGCGTGCAGCGCTTGGGGTGGTGCGTGTCGCCAACGCGCTGATGGAACGCGCAATCCGGGCGATTTCCGTCGAACGCGGCGATGATCCACGCGATTGCGCGCTGGTTGCATTCGGCGGCGCTGGACCGTTGCACGCAGCGCATCTGGCGGATGCGCTCGGCATCCGCACTGTACTGGCGCCGCGTTATCCGGGCGTGTTATCGGCGCTCGGCATGATTGCCGCCGATGTGACCCGCGAGAGCAGTCGGGCGTTATTGATAACCCTCGACACGCTCGATCCCGCAACCCTCGCCGCGCACATCGCCGCACTGGCAGACGAGGCGCTGGCGGTGCTGGCAGCCGACGGCGAGGACCCTCATGGCTGCCGGATCGAGTGCACCCTCGATTTGCGCTATGTCGGACAATCCTACGAACTTTCGACGCCCCTGCCGGAAACCTGGGCGTCGTCGCCGACGCCGCTGATCGCACTGGCAGAACGGTTTCATGCCCTGCACGAACGGCGCTACGGTCACGCGATGCGCGAGCGCCGCATCGAAGCAGTGACGCTGCGGGTGCGGGCAGTCAGCCCGCGCCGCACCATCGACATTGCACCGGAAGCGTTGCCGCCGCGCACTGCCCCTTTGACGCCGCGCACCGTAGTGCAGGCAGCATTGACCGGCGACACTGCAACGCTCGCACCTGCTCCGCTGTATGAACGCGACGACCTGCGCCCTGACGACACGATCGACGGTCCGGCAATTATTGCCCAGTTCGACGCGACGACGATCGTGCCGCCAGGCTGGCGCGTCGTTGTTGATGCCGATCTCAACCTTCTGATGACGTCGCTGTCGCCTCGACCGCTTCCTGCTGCTCTTCCTGCCTGATCAACTCAACTTCGATATCGATCTCCACCTCGTCGCCAACCAGCACCCCACCGGTCTCCAGCGCCATATTCCAGGTCAATCCCCAGTCTTTGCGGTTGATCGTCGTGCTGGCATGAAAACCGGCGCTGACCGTGCCCCATGGTGAACGCGCCTGCCCGTTGTATTCAACATCGAGCGTCACCTCGCGGGTCACACCGCGGATGGTCAGATCGCCAATCAGACGGCCACGCGATGCATCCAGCGTCTCGATACGTTTGCTGACGAAGGTGATGTATGGATAATTGGCGACATCAAGAAAATCCGGCGATGTCAGGTGCCCGTCGCGCTTTGCATCGCGCGTGTTAATGCTGGCGGCGTCGATCTGAACGTTTACTGATGAATTGGCCGGATTTTGCTCATCTGCCGTAATCGTGCCATTGAACCGATCGAACCGTCCGCGCACCTTCGAAATCATCATGTGGCGAACAGTAAACTGAATGAGGGAATGACTGTCGTCGATGATCCATTGAGCCATGCCTGATACTCCTGTTACTGAGAGCCTGTCCGCATCATCGAAGGGGACTGTGTCCGCGCGAGCGAAGCGGTCTCCCTGTGCGATAGAAGATTGCCCCGCCGCCTGCGCTCCTCGCGATAACGTCGGAACAGGGTCATTCGGACAGATGCTAAAAAGTTACGCATATGCAGCGTAGCATTTCAGCATCAACACCAGCGTCAACACGAGCGTGAACAGGTTGCCAGAGTCTCCTCCGCCCGGGCAATGTCCGCCAGAAGGCGACGGCGACCGCCGCTTTCGGCGATTGTGCGCGCCTGTGCAAGAACGATCCGCGCCTCGTCGAGCGGGAGGAGCGGCGCCAGCCAGACGCGAATCTGTGCAGCGAGATGGCGTGTGCCAAGTGTATCGGCGCGCGCCAGAGCTGTAGAGAGGTAATGAATGGCAAGCGTGGTGCGCCCCCGTCTCAGCGCAATCAAGCCGAGGTTGGCGGTGATCCCGGCCACACGTTCGGGAACATCCAGGCGTTCGGCAATGGTCAGCCCCGCCAGACAACTGGCTTCAGCCGCGTCGAGGTCGCCGCGCGCGAGTTCGATTTCACCCCGCGTCGAGAGCAGATACGGTTGAAGACCCGGCGTGCCATACTCGCTCGCCAGGCGCAGTCCTTCCTCGATCCAGCGCGCGGCCTCGTCCAGATGCCCCTGCAGATGCAGGTGGTAGGCGAGGTTGTTGCGCGCCAGGATGCGCCAGGTAAGCGACCCGGGATGGTGGGCGGCGCTGTCGGCAGCTGCCAGCGCCTCGCGGTACGAGGCGATTGCGGCGGACAGGTCGCCCTGTTGAGCTGCCACGCCGCCGAGTTCGAAGCGCACCTGCGCCAGTGCGACGGGATCGGGCACAGGTTGGGCGAGGATCAGGCGCGCCGCTTCGCGCAAACGGAGCGCGGCGCCGATCAGGTCGGATCCCTCCAGTGACAGCGCCGTTCCCCACAGAAACAGGGCGGTGATGCGCTCATTGAGATCGCCTTCTCGCTCCAGCCCGCGCACTGTTTCGATCATTTCGGCGTAGCGTCCCTGTGGCGTCAGCGCACGCGCCAGGCTCAAACGGGCCCGGCGCGCCTCCGCCGGCGTGCGCGCCAGTGCGAGACTCTCGCGGAAGCGTTCCGCCGCCGACGCCGATCGTCCGCCCATCAACAACGCTTCACCCAGGTTCATGAGTGCATCGAACCGTTGAGCAGGCGCCACACCTGCCAGCGCCTGTTCGTAAAACGCAATCGCTTCCGTCCAGGCGGCGACTTTCGCAGCACGATAACCGGCGCGGGTTGCGTAGGCTGCGGCGCGATCGGGCGCCCCGCCTTCAGCGAAGTGCCAGGCGATCAACCCTGCCACATCGTCCAGCCGTTCGCGGTTGAGCGCTTCGAGGGCTTCAGCAACGCGCCGGTGCAGCGCCCGATGGCGTGGCTCGCCAACTTCGCGCTGCGCCACTTCCATCGTCAGACTATGGTCGAACTGAAAGCGACCGTCGGGCAGCGGCTCGATGAACCGGGCAGCGCGCAGTTCATCGAGCGCGTCGAGCGCCGCTGTTTCAGAAAGGGCAGCGGCGCGCGCGACCACGTCGAAGGAAAACACCCGCCCAATCGCCACTGCCGTGTCGAGCACGCGACGCGCTTCCTCGGAAAGACGCGCCAGACGCTCCTGGATCAGGCTGTAGACCGACATCGGCACAATTGGAACATCGGGAAGAACCGGGCTCAACCGTCCATTAGCGGAAAGCAGCCCGGTTGCACGGGCATGGCGCACCAGTTCAGCAATGACGAAGGGATTGCCTTCGGTGGTGCGATACAGCCATGCCGCCAGCCGCTGCGCGTCGTGAGCGCTCAACGCGCGCGCCAGCGCTTCGGTTTCAGCGATGCTCAGGCGACGCAGGAGTATGCGCTCCAGGCGCCCTTCGCGGAGCAACGTATTCAACAGCATGCGCAGCGGCGCATGATGATCCGCTGCGCGTGCGGTTGCAATCAGACGCACGGGTGCATCCTCGACCCGCCGCACGACATATCCCAACAGCCCAAGACTGCTGGCATCCGCCCAGTGGAGATCGTCGAAGAGCAGCATCAGCGGCTGCTGGCGCGCCAGTGCGATCAGCAACCGCGCCACGCTTTCCCACAGACGCGCTTCATCCGCCTGCGCCACTGCCGACATTCCTGGCGTCAGTTCCGGCAACAGACGCGCCACCTCGCCAAACCAGACGGGTTCGAGATCGAGCCGCGACCGCAGAACCATCCAGTCGGGACGCGCCAGAAGGTCGCGTAACAATCCGAGCCAGGGCTGGTAGGGCAACCCCTGCTCCAGTTCGCGCGCCGCCGTGATGAGGGTCAGTCCGCCCTGCGCAGCGTATCGTTCCAGCGCCTCGTATGCCAGACGTGTCTTGCCGATGCCGGTTTCGCCTTCGATCAGTGTCAGACGTCCTGCACCAGCCGTCTCGATTGCGGCTATCTCCGCCGAACGCCCGATGAATGGCAGCGGCGACGTCAGGGCATGACGCGCCGCAGCAAACCCATTTCCGGGTGCAATCGCCTGCTCACGTCGCTCGACCGGGATGCTGTGATGGCGCTGCAGCGCCTCATTGGTCAGACGATCGGTCACGATCGCATCGTAGAGTTCGCGCGTCTCGCGCATCGGCGGCACGCCCAGTTCGGCGTCGAGGATGTCGCGCAGACGCTCGTAGCGGCGAATAGCGCCGACCCGGTCGCCTGCCAGATAGTGCAGACGAATGGCTTCGCGCTGAAGGTCTTCCTGAAGCGGATCGAACGCCAGGGCGTGATCGAGCGCCGCCAGCGCTGCCGCGAAATCACCGCGCGTCTCGGCGGCGCGCGCCAGGCGGGTGTATCCACGCGCCGCCAGCAGGCGCACCCGTTCGCGTTCTGCTTCGAGCCAGTCGGTAAAGAGGGGTGCATCGGGAAGTGTGAAGCCTGCCAGGAGGTTATCACGGTAGCGTTTCAGCGCATTGGCGAGTGCCTCTTCATCAACAGCAGATGCAGTCACGGCATCGACCAGTGCGCGATAGTCGACGTCGGCATCGCGCGCAATCGTCAGTTCCTCATCACCTTCGAGGCTTGATCCGAGCGCCCGGCGCACACTGTGGAGCGTGGTGCGGAGCAACTGCCGGGCAGCAGCGCGTTCGTGGTCGTGCCAGAAGAAGTCGATCAAACGTTCGCGGTGAACAGGTTTACGCTGCGCTGCCAGATAGTAGACCAGGGCGCGGGCGCGACGGCGCGGCACCGTTACAGAGGCGCCATCGAACAGGATCTGCGGCGGACCGAGCAGGAGAATGGCGAGCATACAACCTCCAGTAGAGGGTTTATTATACCAGGAGAGAGATTTCTCACCGGCAACCTGGCGTTCAGATTGTTCTGATTACGAGATTACGAGAGAGGACTCCCACTTTCCCATCTTCACGCACCATCCATGCTGTCAACGAATGCGGCGCGAATAATACCAATTGGAATTGAACAAGTCGCATACGCACGCTCATCAGAGCGCATTGCAATGCTATCGCAGCAATCTACAATCCAAAATCTACAATCTAAAATGGTATAAACGAATGGCGCCTGCGTCCGTCGCTCGCGCGTTCCTTGTAGCGTGCACACGCCCACGTATCATGTTTCCACGTTTCACGTTCTCACGTTCCAGACCCCTGACGTCGGGGACGGGCGCGTGCCAGACGCCGTGACCGTTCCGCCAGACAGAGGAGCGACAGCCCTCGATCATCAACGTGAGACCTCAAAGGTCGGGTACGTTCCCTGTTCCCGCCCTATCTCCCCCAAACGAGTGACCCAAAATCACTACGCCAGGGGTGGTGCAGCAGCGCCTGCGTGAATATCCTGGTATTACAGCGAGAAGGTTGAACGCATGCACCCGTCACCAGAGAAACGTCCATCGATCGAAACGCTGACCACGCTGATCCTGAGCGCAGGATTCGGCTCAACAGCAGTCGTTTCCGCACTCCTGATCATTGTCGCATCCACCAGCGCGCGGCAGGGAGATGCGGATCGTCAGGCAGCACTGTTCACCGCATTGGCGGTCGTGGTTGTGCTGGCGATAGCGTGGCTGATCACATGGGCGCTGATGCAGCGACTGGTCATCCGTCGTCTGCAGCAGGACATCGCGGCACGAGCACGGCATATGAGTGAGCAGCAATCGGCAATAGTCGCACAGTTGCGCGAAGCGGCTGCGCAGGAAGAACGCAACCGCCTGGCGCGCGATCTGCACGATACGATCAAACAGCAGTTGTTTAGTATCAATGTGGCTGCTGCAACAGCGCAGAGTCTGCGCGCGCACGATCCCGACAGCGCAGCGCAGCATATTCAGCATGTGCGCGATCTTTCACAGGCGGCGCTGGCGGAGATGAAAGCGCTCCTCACCCACCTTCGTCCGCAGCCGCTGGCAACCATCGGGTTGATCGAAGCAATTCGCGAGCAACTCGAAGCGTTGCGTTTTCGTGCCGAAGTGACGACCGAACTGCACCACGATCCGCTACCCGATGAAGAGCGCCTGCCGCCAGGCGCGCAGGAAACGATCTTTCGCATCGTTCAGGAGGCGCTCTCGAACACGGCGCGCCACGCCCGCGCCCGCCATGCGCGTGTAACCCTCACGCAGGAAATGGCGGAAGGACGGGAGTGGTTGCGCGTGCGCGTCGAAGACGATGGGCAGGGCTTCGATCCGGCAACCGCGCCATCCGGTATGGGATTGACCAACATGCGCACCCGGACGGAGTCGCTCGGAGGAAGGCTGGAAGTGCATGCGAAGCGAGGCGAAGGAACGATTGTGGAATGTCGCGTGCCGCTGGTGAAGCTCCAGGCGCGCGAGGAACAGGAGCGACGTATGAAAGAAGAACATTTTCAACAGGTATACGGCGCGAGCGGACTGACCAGTCTTGCCGCAACTGCCTTGCTGATTGCCAGTATCCTGCTCGTGCCGGCGCTGATGCGATCCCAAACGGGCGAGTCGGGAGTCTGGGCCTATCTGGCGGGGGCCAGTGTTGTTGGCGCCATTGTTGGCGTTCCGCTGGCGTTTGCCAGCCTGAACTGGCGCCGACGCGCACTCGACGGGCAACCATCCGACTCGATCTGGAACGATGTGATGTACTACTACGACACCGGTGCTGCATTCACGCTTCTGACCGTGGTTGCGTGGACCGCTTTTTCACTCCGCGTTTTTCTGCTGGCGGCAATCGCACTGCTCGGCGCCATCATCGTTGCCGCATTCCACCTGCGCCTCCACCGCCGCCTCGAGGTGCGGATCAGGGAATGGGCAACGGCGCCCATGCTGCGCGCCCGTCTGCGTGAGCAGTTCTTGTTCACCGGATTCACGGTCGCGTTCGTGATTCTGGTCTACACTGGTCTCTTCGGTTCAGTGGCATCGGTACGATTGTTCCACGACACACTCGATCAGGCCTGGCTGGTTTCGTTCCTTGCCATTGTCTATCCATTCCTGACCATCCTCGGTACACTCTTTGCTTTCCTGATCCATCGGCACCTCCGACAACTGGAGATGCTGGAAGGAACCCAACCGGTCGCTCAACCTGCCTGCGACGAACGTCTGCGCCAGATGCGTCTGACCGCCGCAGGTCTCACGCTGGCATACCAACTGCTCTGTGTTGCGCCTGGCGCACTGGCGATGAATCTGCCGACGGGCGCCCTGGCGGCTGCAATCGCTGCCATTGCCGTACTGACAGTCAAGTGGCGCGTCGAACATCGCCTGACCGAGCGGATCGATGCGTGGTCATCGCTTCAGGAGCAGCAATCGGCGCTATCACTGTACGGACTTCTTCTGGCTGTCATTATCTTTGGCATCCTGGGAGGCATTGTGGGCGCTCTGATAGGGCGCAGTGAGTCTGCGTCGCTTTCCGAAGCGGCAGCACCAACAGCAGCGATCTGGGTCATCGCAGGTTTTGGGACATGGTGGCTGGGGATGCTGTTCTACCTGGGGATGCAGACGATTGTCAGCCGGCGCCGGGTGCGCGCTCTAAGGGGCATTGCAACAAGGAACGAGTGACGAGAACATACGAATGAAGCGTCACAAACAGGCAGACGTGTACGTCTTATCGATGCATGGCATAGAAAGGCAAGGTGATGGTATGTCCCACGCAATAGCGCCAACCCCGACGCGCGAGCGGATCGATCTGCTCGACATTCTGCGCGGATTCGCCCTGCTCGGCATTCTGATCGTCAATATGGGCATCTTCAGTTTTCCGTTCATCGCAGCATTCACCGGAACGCCGCGCGGCGACAGCATGCTCGACCATGCCGTCGAGTTTCTCACGCACGCACTGGCAACGGGCAAGTTCTACCCGCTCTTCTCGTTCCTCTTTGGGCTGGGGATGTGGTTGCAAATGGAGCGTGTACAGGAAGCAGGCGGCGCTCCGGCGCGTTTTATGGTCCGCCGGTTGCTGGTGTTGATGGGATTTGGTCTGGCGCATGCCCTGCTGATCTGGAATGGCGACATTCTGTTCATCTATGCGCTGGTTGGTCTGGTTGCCCTGCTGTTTCGCAAGGTACAACCGCGAACGCTCCTGATCTGGGCGGGAGTGCTGCTCGCCATCCCGATTGCCATCAACGCCGGGCTCATCGTTCTGGGCGTCCTGGCGACAGGACTCGCGCCAGCCGACACAACCGCCACGGACGACGTTATGGCTCTGGTACGCAATCTCGAGCAGCAGACGATCGAGACCTACGCCAGTGGTACGTGGGGACAGATTTTTGTCTGGCGCGCCGTTGAGTGGCTGATCGTGCTGGCATTCTTCCTGGTCAGCGGAAACGCCCTCCAGATCCTGGCAATCTTCCTGACCGGCATGTACGCTGGCAGGCGTCAGGTTTTCCAGCGCCTGATACAACTGCCGGCGAATGAGCGCCGTCTGCCGGCTGGGGGAGTGTGCCTGGCAGTGGGGCTGGTCGCCAATGGTGCGCTGACCTGGCTTTGGTGGACGGTAGAGACGACCTCACCGCTGGCCGGGTTGCCGTCGTTGCTGCTGCTGGTATTCGGTCCGGTACTGAGTTACGGCTACATAGCGACGTTCGTGATGCTCACCCGCCGGGAAACCTGGCATCGCCGGCTGGAACCGCTGGCAGCGGCGGGACGGATGGCGTTGAGCAACTACATCACCCAGTCGATCGTCTGTACGCTCATCTTCTACAGTTACGGATTGGGACTGTTTGGTCAGGTAGGAGCGTTCGTCGGGCTGCTGCTCAGCCTGGCTATCTGGCTGGTCCAGCTGGTCATCAGCGTCGTCTGGCTGAAGCGCTTCCGGTTCGGTCCGCTGGAGTGGGTGTGGCGCAGCCTGACCTATGGCGCGCCACAGACGATGGTCCCGAAGACGCGGCAGTCGGCAGCGTGATCGCGGGACGGGACGAGAAGTGCGATGCCCGGCGTTGAACATCGTCGCTCGAAGGGGCGAACGTTCAACGCTGAGTCCGCTGCGGGGCGACATTGCACTCCACAGTTGCCACATATATGGAGGGTGGCGCCATGCTCCATACTGTCCGTATCACCAGGCTGGCAATCGTCAGCTGTGTAAGTGGTCTTCTTGCTCTGCTCTGCATGGCAGGGATAGTCGTCGCGCTGAGTCTGGCGCCAGCCAGTGACGACCTGGTCGTGGCGCTTGTTGATGGCATCCTCATACCGGTACGAAATCTCAGCGTGCTTGTGGCGCTGGTGACTGGCGTCCTTGCCCTTATGAGGATCGGGCGGAAAGAGGGTGCGGAGCAGAGCGCAACACTGGCGTGGCTGGGCATTGCGATTGGCATCGTCTGGGTCGTGTTCGGCATCCTGACGGTTCTGGCGTTTGTTCTGCTGCTGCTCGCAAGCAGAGAGCCGGAGGGTTCAGGCGGTTTGACACGCTTGCCATCCCTTGCGATAATCCTGGTCAGCGTTCTTCGTATGCCGCCAAGAGGGTTTTCGCTATGGACAACACACCATCGACGCTGCCACATCGTCCGTTTGGGCGCACCGGCTTCCAGGTAACGCCGCTCTGTATCGGGTGCGCGCCGCTCGGCAACATGCCCGAGACGTTCGCCTACAGCGTCGCCGAAGATCAGGCGATTGCAACGCTAATCGAAGCCTTTCGCAGCCCGATCAATTTTCTCGACACCGCCGCCGCCTACGGAGATGGCGAGAGTGAACGCCGGATCGGCGCAGTCCTTCGGATGATTGGCGGGTTGCCGGCCGGTTTTGTGCTGGCGACGAAAGCCGACCGCGATCTGGCGACCGGCGATTTCAGCGGCGACCAGATCAAACGTTCGGTCGAGCGCAGCCTGAAGTTGCTGGAGCTGGATCGCCTGCAGTTTGTGTACATCCACGACCCGGAGCACACGACCTTCGAGCAAGTGATGAGCAAAGGCGGTCCGCTGGAGGTCTTGCAGCGCTTCCAGGCGGAAGGGGTGATCGAGCATATCGGCATTTCCGGCGGTCCAATCGACATGCTCATCCGCTACGTCGAAACCGGCGCGTTTATGGCAGTCGAGACGCACAACCGGTACACGCTGCTGAACCGCTCAGCGGAACCGCTGCTCGATGTGGCGGTCAGTCGGGGAGTGGCCGTAGTAAATGCAGCGCCGTATGGCAGCGGCATTCTTGCCAAAGGACCGGACGCCTACGCGCGCTATGCCTACCAGGAAGCGCCGCCTGCGCTCGTGGAGCGAGTGCGGGCACATGCGGCAATCTGCCAGGAATATGGGGTTCCGCTGGCGGCGGCTGCATTGCAATTCTCGCTGCGTGATCCGCGTATCACCTCGACTGTCGTTGGCATCAGCAAGCCAGAGCGTATCGCTGCCACTCTGGAACTGGCGCGTTTCCCCATCCCCGATGACCTCTGGCAGCGCCTCGATGCTGTAGGGTTCGACATGAACGACCCGGAAGAGCATCGGTTCAAATAGACGGCAGGTTACAGGCAAGAAGGTTACCCGTAGAGACATTGAATGCGCCATATCATCGGACGCTGGCGCGCGCTGGAGACCGGCGCGCGTCGTTATCTTCTGCACCTGGCAATCCTTACCCTGAGCCTTTCAGTTGTGGGATTGTACTATAACCTGGCAGTGCTGGCGCTGGGATATTCCCGCGGCTTCCTCGGCATTCTGCAGACGGTAACGCAGGCGGTTGCGGCGCTGTTGAGCCTGCCGCTCTGGTTGGGCGTCCAGCGTTTGGGGTTGCGCAGCGCACTCGTAACGGCTGTCGTGCTGTATGCTGCCGGCATCCTGTTGTTCGCCACTTATCCGCAGGCTGCGCTGCTGGTCTGCTCCGCTGCGTTGATGGGCATGGCGTCCGTGCTGATGCAGGTGACTGCTGCGCCGCTTATGATGCGCCTCAGCGACGATGCCACCCGCGATTATCTGTTCAGCGCCAGCGCTGCGGTGGCCGTCGGGTTGAGCGGCATTGGCAACCTTGGCGCCGGGTTCCTTGCCGATGCGCTGGGGCAGGCGTCTGGCATTCCCGCCGATAGCGGCGAAACCTATCGCGCCGTCTTTGCCGTTGCGGGGATCGGGGTGCTGGGATCACTCCCGCCATTGGCGCTGATCCGCGAACCAAAGCGTCCACCAGCATCATCGTTGCCAGACAACCCCGCTTTAGCGACAGCAACCCCATTCGATAGCGCACCCCCATGGCTGATGTGGGCCCGGCACTGGTTCGTGCGTTTTCCGGCGCCGCTGCGCGCGCTGTTGCGCAAACCGGCGCTGACGGCGAAATTGCTGCTACCGCCGTTCCTGATTTCGTGGGGCGCAGCGCTCCTCATTCCTTACCTCAACCTCTACTTCCGCGAACGCTTCGGTCTCGACAATCGCGCGCTTGGCGCCCTCTTCGCGGGATTCGATGTGGCGACCGGTCTGGCGTCGTTGGCAGGTCCGGCGCTGGCGACGCGGCTGGGAAAGATGCGCACGGTGGCAGTGACCCGCGCCATCGGCGTGCCGTTGCTGCTGATCCTGGGAGCGGCGTCGGATCTGTGGCTCGCGATTGCAGCAGCGCTGGCGCGAGTGGTGGCGTCCAATATGGCGGCGCCGCTCTACGACGCCTACGCGATGGAGCAGACTGAAGAGAGCGCTCGCCCGTTCATGATCGGTCTCCTGGGGGCAGCGTACAGCGTCGGGTTTCTCATTGCGCCCTTAATCAGCACGTTCGTTCAGGAACGGTATGGCTTTAGCCCGCTGTTCGCCGCGACCGCGACACTGTACGCGCTCTCGGTTGTGGTGACGTGGTGGTTTTTCGGGCGGACGGAAGGCGAACGCGGCTGAACGCCATCCGCGATGCACGCCTGAACGAGCGTCAGGATGACAGTTCGTGGGGAAAGAGGTCGCGCTCGACCGGACCGCCATTCCACGGCGGCGCGACGCGCGTGAAGTGCTCGACCGAGTTGAGGCGGCGCTGAAGCGGTTTGGGCAGGCGACGCAGCCAGCCAATGCCGCCTCCCTGGCTGTGATGACATTCACGCGCCCGCATGGCCGGCTCGAAATACGCAGACGTGTCGATGCTCGTCGTCACCGGCGTCGCTTCACGCGCAGCGCGTACCAGATCGACATCGCCGTTCCGCCCGAAGCGAGCCGGATCTTTGCCCAACAGACGCATGACGAAGACAACTGAAGAGAGAAAGCGGGTGCCGAACGTCGAGTAGTAGAGCCGCTGCGGTTGCCATGGCTCAAGCCCCGCATCCACCTGCTCGGGATACAGTGTCGGGTTCCCTGCGGCCTCGAATGCCGCTGTCGCCGCGCAATGGCAGAAGATATGATCAGGATGCCCATAGCCGCCATAGGGACCGAATGTGACGACGACCTGCGGTCGTATGGCGCGGATCACCGCAACGATCTGCCCGGCAACGTGCGCGAGCGGTTGCCGGATCAGCGCATCGGGATGCTGATTATCCGGCGAACCCGCCATGCCGGAGTCGCGGCGTCCCAGAAAATGGACGCCAGTCAGCCCCAGGACGCCTGCCGCGCACATCTGCTCCACTGTGCGCAGCGCCCCAACATCGGCGTACCCTGCCAGCATCTCGGGCGGCACATCGCCCGCCTCGCCGCGTGTGGCGCAGACATAGTGCACTGCCGCGCCATCATTCGTATAGCGCAGGATCGTGCCAGCATTGCCGAAACTTTCGTCGTCTGGATGGGCATAGACGAAGAGGATTCGTCGTTCTGCAGCATGGTTGCGCAACCAGCGCGAGTCGATGCCATAAGCCGTGAGGTCGTGAATCGATTGTGTTGTCATGGTCTGGTTCGCAGTTCCCGGTTCTCCTGACCCTACCCCTGAACGAATGACTCGTGATTATACCACGTTTTCTCACCAGGAATTAAGGTTCTCGTTCGCCCGCGCTCGCAGCATCAGCGGGTATAATGCATGGTGCGTCTAGAGAGGCATTGACTGCATGTATCGCTACCTGCTCGTTCTCACCGTTCTTGTGCTCGCGCTGGCGGCGCCCTCTCCTGCACCTGTTGCAGCCGGCGAGGTTTCTGATGAACTTGTCGTGCGCCTCGCCGAAGGCTGGTCGCTGACCGCCGACGCGCGCGTTCGTGGTTCGCACATCGATCCCCTCGACTCGCTGCTCCAGCGATCGGGCGTTCGCGAAGCGCGGGACATCGGCGGCGGCGCCTACCTGCTGCGCTTGACCCGTTCCTTCGATACAACCGCCCTGATCACGCGCCTGAACAATGCACCTGGCGTGGTCTACGCCGAACCCAACCGCGAACGCCAGGTGTTGCGCGTCCCCAGCGATGAAGGGATCGACCGCCAGTGGTCACTGGCGGTCATTCAGGCATTCGATGCCTGGAGCATCACGACCGGCAGCGATATCATCATTGCCATTCTCGACACCGGCGTGTCGCCGTCGCATCCCGATCTGCGCGGTCGCGTGCTCACCGGCTTCGATTTTGTGAACAATGACGATGATCCGCGCGACGATGACGGGCACGGAACATTCACCGCGGGCGTCGCCGCTGCTGAAGGCGACAACGGGATCGGCGTCGCCGGCATATGCTGGCGCTGTCGCATCCTGCCGGTCAAAGTGCTCAACCGGCGCGGTCGCGGCAGTGATGCCGCGATTGCAGCCGGCATCCGGTTTGCCGTCGATCGCGGGGCGCGGATCATCAGTATGAGTTTCGGCGGACCAGACGACTCGCGGGTGTTGCGCGAGGCGGTCGCGTATGCGCTGGAACGCGATGTGCTCCTGGTTGCCGCGTCGGGCAATGGTCAGGCGGAGGGTAACCTGCCGAACTATCCTGCCGCCTATCCCGGAGTTGTGGCGGTTTCGGCAACCGGGCCGGACGACGCAATCACGAGTTTTTCGACCACCGGCGATTTCGTTGCACTGGCTGCACCTGGCGCAGGCGTGTGGAGCACCCTGTGGCGCCGTACTATCGGCGACACCTATGGCTTTGCCGATGGCACATCCGCCGCCTGCCCGCACGTCGCCGGTGCGGCAGCGCTGGTCTGGACTGTGCGACCGGAACTGTCCGCCCGCCAGGTCGCCGAAGTGCTGATGCTCGGCGCCGATGATCGCGGCGCTCCGGGCAAAGACCCGGTATATGGGTATGGACGTCTGAACCTGTTGCGTACCGTGCAGGTCGCACAGGACCCCAATCTTCTGAGTCGTTCGCGGATCGAGGGGACTGTGCGCAGCGCAGCGCCCGAGCAGACGACGGTTGCGTTGAGCAATGGGCAGGAAATACGCCCCGATGCGGATGGTGCATACCGGTTTGACAATCTTACGGCTGGACAATATACCGTTGTCGCGCGCAGCCCTTCCGGCGAGTCGTCACGGCAGGAGGTATCACTGACCGGCACGGCGCTCAGCGTGGCGCGTATCGATTTCGCGCTGGACCGCGCCGTCCTCGCCGGTGCAGCATTCATGCCGGTTTCACCGCAGCGCGGTGCAGTCTACTTTCCCGAAACCGGACATACCCTGCGCGGCGTCTTCCTCTCATACTGGCGTGCGCACGGCGGGTTACAGGTCTTCGGGTATCCCATCAGCGAAGAATTCACCGAACGTGGCGAAGATGGGCGCGAGGCGCTGGTTCAGTACTTCCAGCGGCACCGTTTTGAACTTCGTCCTGAGAATCGCCCGCCGTACAACGTCCAGTTGAGTCGCATGGGCGATATCATCCTGCGCGCGCGCGGCGTCGACTGGTTCACGCTCCCGAAAGGCGCGCCGAGACCAGGATGCCGCTATTTCCCCGAAACCGGGCACAGCATCTGCGAGCCATTCCTGAGCGCCTGGCGCGCCAGCGGGCTGGAGTTCGACGGCAGACGCGGCAGGTCGGAAGTCGAGAACCTGGCGCTGTTCGGCATGCCGATCTCCGAGCCGCAGATCGAAACACTGCCGGACGGTCGCCTGATCCTGGTGCAATGGTTCGAGCGCGCGCGTTTCGAGGATCACGGACCCGACGGCGTGCTCTTCGGACTGTTGGGTGAGGAACTGGCGCGACTGAATGGCTGGAAACCGTAAGAGTCGCCGCCGGCGCCCGATGGTCACTCTTCTTTGCCGGGCGCCAGACCAAGCGCTCCAAGCGCCGCAATCAGCGCCGCCGTCGCGAATAATGCGCCATAACCATAATCGCGGTAGATAACGCCGCCGATCGCATTGGCAAGCGCAACAGCCACACCAAACGTCGCCATGCCGAACAGACTCTGGGCAGTTGCTTCCAGACCAGGGGGCGCCAGACGTTGCGCCTCGACCACGCCGGCAGTCCAGAGCGACGCAAAGCAGAGACCGTGGAGCAGTTGAATGGCCAGCGCCCACTCCGGCGACGGCGCCGCCAGATACAGCAGCATACGAATGGCATAGACGAAGCCAGCGGTCATCATCAACCGACGCGCACCCCAGCGACGGAGGGCAAACGCCGAAAGCGCCATAACGGGTAATTCGCTGATACTGGCAATCGTATGCGCCAGTCCGATCTGTGCGCCGCCGGCGCCCAGATCCTCCATATAGAGCGAAAAGAACCCGTGCACCAGCGCCGCACTGCACCCGATCAGCATCGCACTCCCGAGAAACTGCGCCCAACGCCGGTCGCGCAGAAGGCGACGCGCTGCCTGCGCCACATTGACCGTCACCAGTTCAGCGCGAGGCATGGTCAGCGCAGCCAGTGCCGCAAGTGCGCCAGCAAGCGGATAGACCCAGAAGATTACGCCCAGTCCCAGACGCTGCACCACCCACCCCACAGCAACCGTGCCGATCCCCCAGCCAACCGCGCCCCAGACACGCTGTGATCCATAATGCTCGCGCGCGTTCCCAAGCGCAGCAAGTGTGGCGCTGTCAGCCAGAGGTCCGACCGGCGCAAAAAACAGGCCCATGGTCACAACCAGCGCAAAGATAACCCAGAAATCGGTCATGACACCAAGCAATACTGCTGGAACAACCGCTCCGATGACCGCCACCGGCAGCAACAGGCGTCTCAATCGCAGCGCATCGGCAAACAACCCCCACACCGGACTGACAAACTGAAGCAAGCCACCCAGCGAAAGCAGTACACCTATCTGCGCCAGGTCTAACCCGATATTCCGATAGTGCAGCGTAATGAACGGCATGAACGAACCCAGCGCAGTGAACCAGAAGAAGTAGAATGCTTTTGGCGCCAGCAGCTGTTTCGTTGCCGAGTCTCGAAGAGAAGCGCGCAAGGTCATCAGTTGATCCAGTTCTCGATATACAGACTCGGAACCACCCGGCTATTATAAAACCAGGAGAGAGCGTGGTATCATATGTACTGAATGTGCGATCGAGGGGGCTGGCGCCGTTCTTTATCTATGAGAGAAGCGTCGCTGACGGTACAACGCACCATGCAGAGGTGCAACAGCGCGCTGCAGAATCAGAACTGCGAACCTCCCGGACATACGTACAGCACATCAGAACTACACTGTGAGCGAAAGAGGCGCCCATGCCCGAGTTGAATCTGATCGGTCGAACGATTGGTCGCTTCGAGGTCCTCTCCGAACTGGGTCGAGGCGGCATGGCTGTGGTCTACAAAGCGCGACAGACATCGCCCAACCGCATTGTCGCGCTCAAAGTGCTGCCGCCGGAACTGAGCCTGGATCGCACCTACATCGCTCGTTTCCGTCAGGAAGCCGATAGCGCCGCCGCGCTCGAACATCCCAACATCGTTCCGATCTACGTCGTGGACGAGGCGGAGGGACTGCACTATATCGCAATGAAATTCATCGACGGGCGCACCCTGAAGGAGATCATCCACGATCGGGGCACGCTGCCGCTCGATGAGACGATCAGGCTGGTCGAGCAGATTGCCAGCGCACTCGACTATGCCCATAGCCGGGGGGTTATCCATCGCGACATCAAACCGTCCAACATGATGCTTGAGCGCAGCGGATGGGTCTACCTGACCGACTTCGGGCTGGCGCGCGGCACAGGCGGCGGCGGCGGGCTGACCATCGCCGGCACGGTGATGGGCACGCCAGAGTACATGTCACCCGAGCAGGCGCAGGGGCTGCCGAATGTCGGACCGCCGACCGACATCTATGCGCTTGGCGTGGTGATCTACGAGATGCTTACCGGTCGCATGCCGTTCAAAGCCGACACGCCGCTGGCGATGCTGGTCGCGCGGCTGCAGCAGGCGCCCATCCCGCCACGCGACTTCCGCCACGATTTGCCGCTGGCGGTTGAGGATGTGATTATGCGCGCCCTGGCGCGCAAACCGGAGGCGCGTTACCCGAGCGCGGGTGAACTGGTGATGGCGCTCAAGCAGGCAGCCGGTGCGGACGCCGGATCGATGAGCAGCGCCACGCCTCCCGTTTCGCCGCCAGCCGGAACGCCGTTGCTCTATGTGCGGACCGCACCGCCGTCGCCGCCAGCCGGAACAGCGGCGCCCCGTCCCCATGCATCGCCCGCCTCGCCTGTCTATGGGACGCCCGCCCAACCATCGTCCCCGCCCTCCGGCGTTCCAACCGTTCACGCCGCGCCACCCCCTTCGCCCGTCTATGGAACGCCGGCTCAACCGTCATCCCCGCCCTCCGGCGTTCCAACCGTTCACGCCGCGCCCACATATGGCGCACCCGTCGAGCCGCTCTCGCCATCCTCTGGCGTTCCCACGATGAACGTGCCGCCAGGGACAATGCCGCCGCAACAGTACACGACGCAGGCGCCCGCCAGACCGAAGACAGGCGGCGGTGTGGGGTTGATCATCGGCGGCATCGCTGCAGTGTTGCTGCTTGTTACTGGCGGATTGTTCCTGCTCCGACCCTCGCCAGCCAACGACCGTCAGCAGGTCGATGCCGCGCTGACGCAGGCGCACCAGTTGTTCAGTCAGCGTGGCGGTTTCGATCAGGCGATTGAAGCATACAGGCAGGTTCTGAGCCTCGATGCAACGAATGCCGATGCGCATACGCGCATGGCATTGATCTACCAGATGCGTGACCGCTACACCGACTCCGAGGAGTCAGCGCGCGCCGCCATTGCCGCCGACCCACGAGCTGCACTGGCGCACGCTGTGCTTGCCGAGTCGCTCCACAGCCAGGGGCGGTATAACGAAGCCCTCGACGCTGCTGATGATGCAGTCGCTGCCGATCCCGACCATCCGGCAGGATATGCGTCGCGTGCAGTCATCAAAGCTGCCCGCGCGCTCGATGACGCCGATGCAGCGATGCTGCGCGAGGCGGTCGATGATGCCGAGACAGCGCTCGAGAAAGCGGCAGGAAGAGAGAACCTGCTGCAGGCGCTGGCGCATAATGCACGCGGCGTGGTCTACTGGTATCAATATCAGTTCAGTAATGATCAGTCGATGGTGGCGCGCGGCGGCGATGAGTTCAACCGCGCGATCGGGTTGCAGAGCCAGATTGCTGTCTTCCATTCCAACCTTGGCTATTTTTACAACGACCAGGGCGCGAATGCCATCCAGCGCGGCAGCCGCCAGGACGCCGCTGCGTTGCTCGATCTGGCGCGACAACAGTTCGAACGCGCTCAGGAGGTCGATCCGGCATACGGACACGCCCACGCCGGGCTGGGGTGGAACCTGTACTATCTGGAAGATTATGCGGGTGCAATCGCTGAGTTCGACAAAGCGCTCGAACTGAATCCGCAGGATACTGATGCACATATGGGCAAGAGTTATGCGCTGCTGGCACTCGCGCCGCCTGACTACGATGGCGCCATTGCTACACTCGAGAAAGCCATCACGATTACGCCCTACCGACCCGATCTGTTCGCGCGCCTTGGATGGACGCATATGAGCAAGGGGTTTGCGCAGCAAAGCGGCAGCGCCACCCAGATCGAGGCCTATCAGCGCGCAGAGGATCGCTTCCGCGACGCACTCGACCGCAATGACCGTTTCGTGAGCGCGATTACCGGTCTGGGCTGGGCGCAGTCGGCGCTTGGCCAGTACGATGACGCTCTCGATACGCTCCAGCGTTCGCTGGCGATCAAGGATGATCAGGCGGATGCGCATTTTGGCATCGGCTGGACACATTACAATACGGGGCGCTATGCCGATGCCGAGCGCAGTTTTCGCCGCTCGATCGAGATTGCGCCGAATGATGGCGGGACGTACTACTGGCTGGGGTTGACCCTCGAACAACTCGGGCGGGTGGAAGAGGCAAAACAGGCGTACCGCACGGCGGTCGAAAAGGGGAGCCGCTTCGCACAGCAGGAACTCGACCGTTTAGGACCGTAGCTGCTGCCGGGTCGTCTGGAATGACTGTGCCTTCTCTCTCAGCCCCGGCACTGCCGGTCGTATACGATGTGCGCGTGCGCCACGTGACATTTTTCAGCCCGGCGCTTGGTCTTTCGCGCAGTTTCTATATTTACATTCCGCCTGACGTAACGGATCACCGCCGCGTACCGGCGCTCTATCTGTTGCGCGGGCATGAACGCGAATGGATTAATCCGTTCGAAGATCAATCGCGCGGTGGGCGCAATGTGATCGATGTCTATGAAGATCAGCGCGCGGCCGGAAACGTCGGACCTCTGGCGCTGGTGTTTCCAGGAACATCGAGTGACGATAACGGCATCTCTGGCATGCTCGTCAATATGCGCGCGCCACACCTCGCACACGGCGCATCGGGCATTGGCAGCGGGCGCTTCGCCGATTATTTTTTCGATGACCTGATCCCCTACGTCGAACATCACTTCCCGGTGATTGCCGATGGACGGGCGCGCGGCATCGCCGGTTTTTCCCTCGGCGGCGCGATGGCGCTGTCGGCGGCGGCGCGCCGTCCCGACCTGTTCGCCTGCGCCGGCGCTTACGATGGGACGTTTCTGTATGCCTGCGATCGCGGACGGTGTGTTCGCAAACGGGATCGGGTGGTGACAAACTCAATGTTCAATGCGGCATACGGGGTACCGCGCGATCTGACCTTCGTCGCTCGACACAATGCAGCGAACCTGATCCTGCGCGGCAAACGGGAGGAACTCGCGCGCGTCGCCTGGGTCGTGGCGTATGGTCCCGAGTCGCAGGAACCGTGGCAGTCGAACTACTACCGCGGCGAACATCTGCTGGCATGCCTGCGCGCACGCGGTCTGTCCAATGCACTGGAGACGCCAGTGCTGCCCGACGGTGATCACAGCTGGCGCACCGCCGATCGCTTCATGGCGCAGACCCTGCCGCTGTTTGATCGCGCGTTGCGACAAGAATCATCGAGGGCGCCTGACCACGTCAGACACCCTCGATGAGAGAAGAGAGGAGAAGGAGATAACGTAATCTTAGCATAAACTTAACATTCATGCAAGGGGTTTTTTAAGGTTTCAGGCTGGCAATCTGTTGCGGATTGAAGCCGATTTACGCGCTCCCATTACCGCGGCGAAGATGCAATGGCGTGAGGGATCTCCTACCTGGTGAACAGATAACGTTGCTCGATGAAGTGTTATTATCAGTATATCTGTTCAAGCCAGCGCTTTCGTGGAGTCCATCAGTGAAATATCGGATGTACGTTGATGAGGTTGGCAACTCTGATCTAGGCGCATCAAATGACCCCAATCATCGTTACCTGAGTTTGACTGGAGTTATCTTCAACCTTGAATATGTAGAAAGAGTTGTATTCCCAACAGTGGAGGATATGAAAAGACGGTATTTCGGATCGCATCCGGACGATCCGGTGATCTTTCATCGTAAGGAACTGGTCAATAAAAAGCCGCCGTTTACTGCACTTACCGACCCGACTATCGAGCGGTCGTTCAATCAGGAACTGTTGAGTCTGTTAGAGAACCTTGAATACGTAACGATCACTGCGGTGATTGACAAACTTGAGCATCAGCGTCGCTATAGCGTCTGGCGTTTCGACCCATACCACTATTGTTTGACAGTGTTGGTCGAGCGCTATGTACGCTGGCTTACTCGCTGTGATGGACAGGGTGATGTGATGGCAGAGTCACGAGGTGGTAAAGAAGATCGGCGGCTGAAGGACTCGTTCGAGCGTGTGTATGAGAAGGGCTCGGACTATGTACCGCCTGATCAGTTCAGCACACGCCTGACCAGCCGTCAGCTCAAAGTGAAAGCCAAGAGTAACAACATTGCTGGATTGCAGATCGCAGATTTGATTGCTCACCCAAGCTTTCGGGCGACGCTCGCCAGGCGCGATAACCAGGCGTTGCCGGCCAATTTTGGTGGGCAGATCGCGCGCATCCTGGAGAACAGCAAGTATGATCGGAGTCCACGCGGACAGATTGATGGCTGGGGTCGCAAGTGGCTGCCGTAAGCGCCTATCCGAAAAAACCTCCACTTGGGATACGCGCTGCGCGCTGCTCAGGATGCGGTTTTTCGGTATCCTGGTCATTCATATAGGCTCAAAATGAAAAAGGCCCCGAAGGGCCTCGAAGGCATTTACCTTCCACCTCCAGAAGACTGGATTAGTAATATGGTACTAGATATAGAAACCAGCGTCAAGTGAGCAGATCACACCATCACACACCTGGGCTGCTACAAAGTCGCCTGTTCAGCACCCTGCGCCTTCGCTCCGCTCAGGTTGTTCAGGATGCGCTCGCATCGAGGCTTTGCTCATGCCCTGCTCACTCGAACATCCCTCTTGACAACCACGCTATCTTCCTGTATATAACAGGCAATCGCTCTCGTAAAACCCGCGTCAAAAAATCGTGTAGCGCGTTATAGAGAAAAGACCGGCGCACGTCCATTCTCGGCGCTCCTGATGGGATCGCAGACTTGAGGAGTCAGTCAGACATCTGCGGTTATCAGGGCGCGTGGGCTCAACTGCCGGGAGCGGGAGCGCTCAGTACCTCTATGGCAGCGGACCAATGACATGCCTCGGCAGCGCCTTCGCTGAGGAACAGGCGCCGGCATCGAATCTCGACCAAGTGACACACGTGACCTGGACGTATTAGAGGATCCATACCATGGCGTATGAAGAGGCGAAGGTTCTGCTGGAAGCGCAGAACCTCTCTGTGTCGTTTCGCGGCATCGTTGCATTGCACAACTATCGGTTGAACCTGCACGCCGGCGAACTGATCGGCGTCATCGGTCCGAACGGCGCCGGCAAGACCACGCTGTTCAATGTGCTGACAGGTGTTGTTCCCGCAAGCAACGGTCGGGTGCTCCTCGAAGGACGCGATATCGGTCGCCTGTCGCCCGATGCAATCCGTCGGGCAGGGATTGCTCGCACGTTTCAGAACATTCGCCTCTTTCGCCGTCTGTCGGTCATGGACAATATGCGCATCAGCGCACAACTCGATCAGCATCCCGGGTTGCTGACTACGCTGGCGCGTCTGCACGGTTTTACAGCCTCGGAACGCACTCGTGACGCCAGAGTGCTGGAGGTGTTGCATCTGCTGGGACTCACTGCCTATCGCGAGGCGCGCGCTGATAGCCTGCCGTATGGCTTGCAACGCCGATTGGAAATTGCGATGGCGACGGTCGCACAGCCGAAAGTGCTGCTCCTCGATGAGCCGGCTGCCGGCATGAACCCGGCTGAAGTCGAGACCCTGATGCACCTGATCGCGCAACTGCACGCTGATCTGAACCTGACCGTGATGCTGATCGAACACAATATGCGGATGGTCATGGGCATGTGTCAGCGAATCCAGGTGTTGCACTACGGTGAGCTGATCGCCGATGGGACGCCTGCCGCAGTGCAAAACGATCCGCGGGTGCTCGAAGCGTATCTGGGGGTGAGCGATTCCGCCTTCCTCAGCCACAAGAGCATTGAGGCATAACGATGTTACAGCTGCACGATCTGCACGTCGGCTACGGCAATCTGGAAGTGCTCAAGGGGATTTCACTCGATGTGCAGGCGGGCGAGATCGTCACGCTGATCGGCAGCAATGGCGCCGGCAAGACGACGACGCTCACTGCTATCTCGGGGTTGTTACGTCCCAGGCGTGGACAGATCATCTTCGATGGCAGGGATATTACCCGTGCGGCGCCCCATGAGATCGTGCGGCGCGGGCTGGTGCATTGCCCCGAAGGGCGCCAGATTTTCACCCGATTGACCGTGGCGGAGAACCTGCGACTCGCTGCAGGTCATCGTCGTGATCGTCAGGCTGTGGCGCGCGACATGGAACGGGTGTTCAGCCTCTTTCCCATTCTGAATGAACGCCAGCGACTGTTTGCCGGCATGCTGAGCGGCGGCGAACAGCAGATGCTGGCGCTGGGACGGGCGATCATGAGTGCGCCGCGCCTGCTGCTGCTCGACGAACCTTCGCTCGGTCTGGCGCCAATGGTCGTTGAACGTATTTTCCAGGTCATTGCAGAACTCCGTCGTCAGGGAGTGACGATCCTGCTGGTGGAGCAGAATGCCTGGTATGCCCTGCAGTTCGCCGACCGCGCCTATGTGCTCGAAACCGGTACGATTACGCTGAGCGCTCCCACGCCGATCCTGCGCAACGATCCGCGTGTGCGGGCTGCGTATCTCGGAGCATGAGACACCAGTTATGAACTACTTCTTGCAACAATGTATCAATGCCCTCAACATCGGCAGTATCTATGCGTTGATGGCGATCGGTTTGACCATCGTCTATGGCATTCTTCGGCTGATCAATTTTGCTCACGGCGATATGATGACCCTGGGCGCCTATGTGGCACTGGCTGCGTTGACTGTTTTCGCGCTGCCGGTCTGGACGGGCATTCTTATGGCGATGGTCATCTGTGGCGCCGCTGGCATAACGATTGAACGGCTGGCGTATCGTCCTATTCGCGGCTCGCGGGAAGTAGCCATGCTGATCACATCGCTGGCCATCAGCGCCCTGATCCAGAACTCGGCGTTGATGACCCTCACCGCGCAACCGCGCCCGCTACGCCTGCCGCCAGAACTGACTCAACGCGTTGAGTGGGCCGGGCTGACTGTTGCGCCGATCGATGTCCTGACGCTTCTTCTTGCCGTCAGTCTGATGATCCTCCTGAACCTGTTCGTCAGATATACAACCATCGGGATTGCTATGCGCGCGTGCAGTGAGCGTGTGCAGACCGCAGCGCTGATGGGGGTGCACGTGAACCGGGTGATCGCTGTAGCGTTCGCGATAAGCGCCGCTCTGGCCGGTGTGGCCGGCGTGCTCTGGAGCGGCAGGTTTGGACTGGTCGATCCGTTCACCGGTTTCCTGCCAGGTCTCAAAGCGTTTGTCGCTGCAGTTATCGGCGGCATCGGCAGCATTCCCGGCGCAATGCTGGGCGGTTATCTCCTTGGGTTTGCCGAGGTCTTTTTTGTCGCCTTTGCTCCTCCCGCGCTCTCTGGATATCGCGATGCCTTCGTCTTTCTCTTGCTTCTGGCAATCCTTTTGGTGCGCCCGATAGGGTTGCTCGGTTCGGCGGAAGGACAGCGCGCATGAGACCGCTCTATGGCTGGCTGGCGCTTGGCGCAGGCGTGTTGCTCGTTGTGCTTGCGGAGCTCTGGCTCAACAATTACTATCAGCGCGTGCTGGCAGTCATGGCGATCAATATCATCCTTGCCGTCAGCCTGAGTCTGACCAATGGATTCAGCGGCGATGTATCGCTCGGTCATGCCGCGTTTATGGCGATTGGCGCATATACCTCGGCATTGTTGACGATACCGTTCCGCACGAAAGCGCTCATCCTGCCCGATTTGCCGGCATGGCTGGCGGGGTTGGAACTTCCCTTCGGGCTTGCTTTGCTCATCGGCGGTCTGCTGGCGGCGCTGGCAGCGCTTGTCGTCGGTGTTCCAGTGTTGCGCCTGCGCGGGCACTATCTCTCGGTCGCAACCCTGGGTCTGATGGTGATCGTGCAGGTAGTCGCGCTCAACTGGCAGACGGTTACGCGTGGCGCGCGCGGGCTTAATGGTCTCCCGCCGCTGACGACGCTCCTCTGGGCGTATGGCTGGATGCTGGTGACCGTCGTTGTGATCTGGCGACTGGTGCGCTCACCGTTTGGGCGGGCGATGATTGCGGTGCGCGAAGATGAACTTGCAGCAGCCTGTCGCGGCGTGCGCGTCTTTCGCACCAGAATGCTCGCCTTTGTGGTCGGCGCCTTCTTCGCCGGCACTGCCGGCGCTCTTTGGGCGCATCTGATTACGGCAATCACACCAGCGTCGTTTTCGTTTCTTATCACGTTCAACGTCGTCGCCATGGTTGTGATCGGGGGCGCCGGCAGCATCAGCGGGGCCATGATCGGCGGTGTGCTGATGACCCTGTTGCCGGAATGGCTGCGTCGAATTGAGACCAGTCTGTCGATTGCCGGACAACCCCTCTACGGGTTGAGCCAGATTGTCATCGCGCTGCTCATGCTGACCGTGATGATCTTTCGCCCGCAGGGTCTGCTTGGTGGTCACGAACTGACCGACCTGCTGCGCCGGAACATGCGCAGTTCTGTTGACGATAGTATGCAGGCAGCGGGGCAGGTGCAACGCCCGGGATGACGCAGGCGCCGCAGCTGCGTTGCGCTCTTCGTTACGGTATGCGCCTGACGCCGTTGGGATATGGTGTGGTGGGGTATGCCTCTGGCGCGCCTGTCGAACCCGGGGGAGAACGACCGAGCCCTCTGGGGGCAGCCCTCCGCAGGGCACGGCAGCGCCGTGCCCCAGCGAGTCCCGCCGCGCGCATAGCCGATAGCCCATCGGCTTCGGTATGCCGGATTTTCATGAACAAAAGAAAGGAGGGATGGACGAAAAGAACGAAAACTGCAATACTGACGCAATACGATAGTCTGCGCGCGAGGTGCAGCGCCGCTGCGTCAGTACGAACAAGAGCTTCAGCAGCGTCGCCAGTCGCAGGCACAGATGCCGATTGATGGTTATGCGTATCCGGTCTTCTGAAATCCAGGTGAGACGCACTATGAATTCCATATCACGAACGCTTTTCACCCTGATCGCGCTCATTCTGGTTGTTGCGGTTGCAGCCTGTGGAGCGCCGGCTGCCCAGCCGACTGCACCTACCGCTGCATCAGCGCCTGCTACAGAACCAATCAAAATTGGAGCGCTCTACGGCATTACCGGCGGCATGTCATCGATTGACGCCCCCGGACTGAACGGTATGAAACTGGCTGTCAAGGAGATCAATGCTGCTGGCGGGATTTTGGGTCGCCAGATCGAATTGATTGCGGTCGATGGGAAGACCGATCAGACAACCACAACGAATGCTGCCTCGGAACTGATCAACGTCCACAAGGTCGTCGTGATTGGCGGGCTCAACGACTCGACATTCGCCCTGGCTGCCGGTCCGATTGCCCAGCAGGCCGGTATTCCGTTCGTGACAGCAGGCGCTACTCTGCCAACGCTCCCTGAACAGATCGGCGACTTCTTCTTTATGGCGCCCTTTGGGGATGATGCGCAGGCGTTTGCAATCGCCGATTACGCGATCGACGACCTGCAGGCGAAGACAGCATACTTGCTGGTCGATCAGGCATACGATTTCACGACTGCGCTGGCATCGTTCTTCAAACAGCGCTTCACCGAAAAGGGCGGGCGGATTGTGCTCGAAGACATCTATCGCTCTGGCGACACCGATTTCTCGGCCCAGATCGCCAAGGTGAAGGCGCTCGACCCGCCGCCCGATGTGTTGTTCATCTCGGCTATCCCCAATGAGGCCGGCATCACAACGAAGCAGTTCCGCGAAGCGGGGCTGACCATGCCGATCATTTCGGGCGATGGGTTCGATACGCCGCTGATTGCTGAGGTAGCCGGCGACCTTGCCGACGATGTGTTTTTCGCGACCCACGTTGCGCTGGATAATACCGATCCGAAGGTGCAGAACTTCGTGCGCGCGTATACGCAGGAGTATGGCAAAGCGCCGGAAAATGCCTTTGCTGTCCTCGGGTATGATACCCTCAACCTGATAGCCGACGCGATCAAGCGCGCCGGGGCGGACGATCCCAAAGCCATCCGCGATGCGCTCGCGGCCACCCAGGGCTTCCAGGCTGTGAGCGGAACGATCACCTATGCTCCAGGGCAACGGAAACCCGATAAATCCGTGACGATCATCCAGGTGCAGGACGGTGTCTACACATTTGTGAAGGAAGTGAAACCATAGCCGATCGTCTCGTGATTGTTTTCGCCAATGATGCCTCGCACGGCGAGCGTGGGACCCGCGCTCGCCGTTGGGCAGGGTTCCAGTAAGGCATTTCGCTGTCATTTGTATTCTCTCAATAGATGCCATGACTTCTGTGCAAACCATTCGGACGCTCATCCAGACCCATCAGGTGCGCTTTGTGCGATTCATCTGGTGCGATAACGCGAATGTGATCCGCGCCAAGGCGGTGCGGACGACCATGCTCGATTCCTATCTGAAAGGGAACGGGGTGGGAATCGCGGCTGCCCAGCAGGCCCTGCCGGTGCTGTACGATGCTCTGGCGCCAGGCGCCGGGCTCACCCCCGACGGCGAAGTCCATATGCGCGCTGATTGGACAACCTTCGCGGCGCTGCCCTACGCACCCGGTCATGCCCGTGTGCTGACCGACATCTACGATGGTGATCACCCCTGGAACCACTGCCCGCGCACGTTCCTGCGGCGCATGATCGCTGCTGCTGCAGCGCGTGATCTGAGCATCTACGCAGCTTTTGAAAATGAGTTTTCGCTCCTGCGCCCGTCCGACACCGGACCGGCGCCGTTCGACCAGACCGTGTTCTGTCAAACGTCGGCGCTCGACAGGGCTGCGGAGGTGATCAACGCGATCACGGAGGACCTTGAAGCTCAGGGGCTTGTGGTGGAAATGACTTACGCCGAGTCGGGTCCCGGACAGTTCGAGCTGCCGGTTCGCTATGCCGATGCCCTGCGCGCTGCCGACCAGCAAATCGTTTTCCGCGAGACGGTCAGGGCGCGTGCGGCGCACTATGGACTGATCGCCTCATTTGTACCAAAAATCTATCCCGACAAAGCCGGGAATGGCGCGCATCTGCACTTCAGCCTGGCGCGCCAGGGAACGAGTATCGTGACAGAGCCCGGACAACCACGCACGCTTTCAGCCGAGATGCGCGCGTTTATGGCCGGCATTCTGGCGCATCTGCCAGCGCTGATGGCGCTGACCACTCCCAGCACCAACAGTTTCAAGCGCATTCGTCCGCGCTTCTGGAGCGGCGCCTTTACCTGCTGGGGAACAGGCAATCGTGAGGCGGCGCTGCGGGCGCCGATGCCCGATAGCGCGCAACCCCTGACGAATGTCGAACTGAAAATCTCCGATGCAACCGCCAATCCTTACCTGGCGTTGGGCGCCGTGATTGCGGCAGGGCTCGATGGCATCGACCGACAGCTGCCGCTCGGTGAGCCGGTGCGGGGTGACCCGGCCGATCTGCCCGAAGACGAGCGCGCGGCACGCGGCATCCTGCCTCTGCCCACATCGCTTGGTGAAGCTATCGCCGCACTGGAACGCGATGATGTGCTCCTCGAAGCGCTGGGGAGCGATCTCGCCCGATCCTATCTGGCAGTGCGTCGGGCTGAGTGGCAGGCAATGAAAGAGATGTCACATTCCGAAGAAGTACAGCTCCTGCTGGAACGGTACTAATGCGTATGCTTCAACTTGACCATATTCTGATCGTTGACCATCACGCTCACAATCTGTTGCGCCCTGAAGCGATGCCTGGCTTTTCACTGGCGGCAGCGTTTACCGAGGGCTATGATGCCGCAATTGTTGCCCGACATGTGCAGCAGACGCTGTTTTTCAAGCGAAGCATGCGCCAGCTTGCCGGGGTGCTGGATTGTGATCCATCACTCGAAGGACTGCTGGCATCGCGGGATCGCCTTGGCTACGAAACGTTTGCCCAACGTCTGTTTGATGCTGGCAGGTTTGCAGCGCTCATCCTCGATGACGGCTTCATGCCTGAACAGATTATGCCCACTCCGTGGCATCAGCGCTTTGCACCAACCTTTCGCCTGATCCGCATCGAACATCTGGCTGCACAGTTGCTCACACAAACATCTGCCTGGTCGCAATTCGTCGATGCCTTCCGCGCCGGGCTGGAGCAGCGCGATCCTCTGGTGGTCGGTTTCAAGAGCATTGTGGCATACCGCACCGGTCTGCGCCTCGCGCCTGCCGACCCGCATGCTGCCAGTCAGGAATTCGTCAGGTTGCGCAACGATGTAGCTCGCGGCGCACCGGCGCGCATTGCAACGAAACCGTTGAATGACTGGCTGGTGTGGACAATGATGGAGATCGCCGCTCGTGACTCAGTACCCGTGCAGTTCCACACCGGCTTCGGCGACCCCGATCTCGATCTGCGTGATACCAATCCGCTCCATCTGCGCCCGCTCTTCGAGCGCGCCGATCTGCGCACTGCGCCGGTGGTGCTGCTGCATGCCGGTTATCCCTTCACACGCGAACTCGGCTACCTTGCAGCCGTCTATCCCAACGCCTATCTCGATCTTGGTCTTGCCGTTCCCTACCTAAGTCGCGCAGGCATGGAAGCAGTTGTGAGCGCCGCCCTGGAACTTGCACCAATCAGCAAGGTTCTGTTCTCCACCGATGCCCACCTGATTCCGGAGACCTTCTACGTCGGCGCGCGCTGCGGTCGCGAGACGCTGGCTGCCGTGCTGACCCGCTGTGTCACTGATGGCGATCTGACTGTTGCTGAGGCGGAACAGGCGGCTGTCGCCATCCTTCGCCAGAATGCGCTTGACCTGTACCGATTGCCCGATCCTGCGTAGCAGATTGATGAGCACTGGATCCGATGAGCACGAAAGTTTCTCCATGATCACCTGCATCGACCATATGGTCATTCTTGTCCGCGATCTATCGGCAGCGATAGACGACTACACAGCGCTGGGGTTCGCCGTAACGCCTGGCGGCGTCCACGCCGACGGCGCAACCCACAATGCCCTCGTGGCGTTCGCCGACGGGAGTTACCTTGAGTTGATCGCCTTCCGCCGCGAGGCGCCGGATCACATCTGGTGGCGCCATACCGCCGATGGCGAAGGACTGATCGATTTCGCTCTGCTCCCCGATGCTATTGATGAGGACGTCGCAGCTGCACGTGCGCGCGGGCTGGCAATTGCTGGTCCCTTCCCCGGCGGTCGGGAACGACCCGATGGGGTGCGCATCGCGTGGCAGACGGCCCGCCCTGTCACGCCAGACCTGCCGTTCCTTTGCGGCGACGTAACCGCGCGCGATCTGCGAGTGCCGACCGGTGCAGCACGGCAGCATCCCAATGGCGTCACCGGCATCGCGCGCGTGCTGGTCGCAACCCGTGATCTGGCAGAGAGCGCCGCGCGCTACCGTGCGCTGCTGGGCATCACGGGCGTGACCGACTCAGAAGGCGTCGCCTTTCCACTGAAATCATCGGCGATCGTGCTGACCACCCTGACCGATCAGCGTTGTGAAGGTCCCTGCGCACTGGAATTGTGCGGCGGCGTACCTGGCGACCTCGATCCGGCGCGAACCCACGGCGCGCCGATCCGCATCGGCGGATCAGCGCCACAGTAGCGGAGTGTTCAGCCTCTGTTCTCATATTCGCACGACCGTCATCGTGTTGGTTTGCTATACTGCGGATGCGGCTGCAATGACGCATCCGCAGTTTCATGCTTCGAAGGAGCAGCTATGCTTTCCGATCTGGACATCGCTCAGGCGGCGCGTCTTCGCCCGATCCGCGCCGTCGCCGCCAACCTCGGGCTGACCGACGACGACATCGAACCATATGGTCGCCACGTCGCCAAGATTGACCTGGCTGTTCTGCAACGACTGACCGACCGGACACGCGGTCGGTATATCGCCGTGACCGCGATCACGCCGACGCCACTGGGCGAAGGCAAAACCACCACCACCATCGGTTTGGGGCAGGCGCTGGCACGCCTGGGGAAACGTTCCGTCGTCACCATCCGCCAGCCCTCGATGGGACCGACCTTCGGCATCAAAGGAGGCGCGGCAGGCGGCGGGTACAGTCAGGTGCTGCCAATGGAACAGTTCAACCTGCATCTGACCGGCGACATCCACGCCATTGGAGCGGCGCACAATCTGCTCGCCGCCATGATCGACAACCACCTCCATCATGGCAATCAGTGCGGCATCGACCCGTATGCGATCTCCTGGCCCCGCGTAGTGGACATCAGCGATCGCGCGCTGCGCAATATCGTTGTCGGGTTGGGCAAGAAAGAAGATGGACCGGTACGCCAGGCGCAGTTCGACATCACCGTCGCGTCGGAAGTGATGGCAATCCTGGCGCTCACGACCGGACTGCACGACCTGCGGCAGCGGTTGGGGCGGATCGTCGTGGCATCTACGCGCGATGGCACGCCGGTCACTGCCGACGATCTGCACGCTGCCGGCGCCATGACCGTCTTGCTGAAGGAAGCCATCAAGCCGAACCTGCTGCAGACGCTCGAAGGCTCGCCGGCGCTGGTCCACTGCGGACCGTTCGCCAACATCGCACACGGCGCCTCGTCGGTGCTGGCAGACCTGATCGGGCTGCACTGCGCCGATTATGTCGTTACTGAAAGCGGGTTCGGCGCCGACATTGGCTTCGAGAAGTTTTGCGACATCAAATGCCGCGCCTTTGGTCTGGCGCCCGATGCAGTTGTGCTGGTGGCAACGGTGCGGGCGCTCAAGGCGCACAGCGGGCGCTATACGATCACTGCCGGCAAACCGCTCGACCCACGGCTTGCTGAAGAGAAACCGGAGGATGTTGCGGCAGGTGCGGTGAACCTGGCGGCTCAGGTACACATCGCGCGCCTCTTTGGGCGACCGGTGGTTGTGGCGATCAACCGCTTCCCCGGCGATTTTCCATCAGAAATCGAAGTGATACGGCAGACGGCGCACGAAGCAGGGGCGTTCGACGTGGTTGAAAGTTTTGTATTCGCCGAAGGCGGCGTCGGCGGGCATGATCTGGCGCAGGCAGTGATGAAGGCGTGCGAAGCGCCAGGGAAGTTCGCCCCGCTCTACCCGCTCGATGCAAGCCTGCGCGAGAAGATCGAAACACTGGCGACAAAGGTGTACGGCGCGGCTCGGGTGGAGTACACGCCCGAAGCCGCACGACGGCTGGCGCGGTTCGAGCAGCAGGGATACGGCAACCTGCCAATCTGCATGGCAAAAACACATCTGTCGATCAGCCACGACCCGAAACTGCGCGGCGCACCCTCGGGGTATGTCTTCCCAATCCGCGACGTGCGCCTTGCAGCAGGCGCAGGCTTCATCTACCCGCTGGCAGGCGATATTCGCACGATGCCGGGATTGCCAGCCCATCCTGCCGCCGAACAGATTGATATCGACGCCGAAGGACGGACAGTGGGGTTGTCATAGTACGACAACGAGACATCGTTTGATGATTGCACCACAAAGGCACGACGTCCACAAAGGCTACGCTTATCAATCGCACGGTTTCGAGCCCGTTGCCCCTTCGCAGGCGCCTGTTCACGATTGGGGTTCGGGGGGAAGCCCCGCGATCAGACATCGGCGGCGGGATGGCTTTTGCAAGCGCCACGCGACGTCGCCCCGCCGACACAAAAACACCGTGGTACGATGCGTCTGAAAACTTCTCTTTGTCGTACACAAGAAATCTCGTTGGAGTGATAGCGTCAGGGGTGGCGCAGACACCGGGCAGCGGCGGACTGGACAGACCCTGACGCCGCTTTCCGGCTGTGCGCGTCGCTATACCTGCACGGCAGTGTGTGATGAGGTGTCGTACTCTTCCGTGCACTAAATCACTTCTTAACACAAGTGACATGTTGTATTAATATCGATCTGGTACACTGAGACACCGAATAAACCAGACTCTAACCCAAGCGCAACGCTGCGCCGGAGCGATGCGAGCGTACCTGTGCATGACAGAAACGCACGGACATCGGCAGATTGAAAGTACGGCTCTGCTTGCGTGATGGGAGGACATCGTGTTGCCCAAGATCTGTCGTAGCTGTCTGATCCTGATCGTTCTGTTCGGCTCAGCCTGTTCGACTGTCGCATCGACCCCTACCTCCACTCCTCTACCACCCCCAAATCCCGTTTCAACTCCATCGCCGCCTGCCACTGCTGTGCCACCGACAGCAACAACGCTTCCAGCGCCGACGATCCGTTCCGATCTCAGCGGTACAATCGTTATCGATGGCTCGAGCACAGTCTATCCGATCACAGAACTGGCCAGTCAGCAGTTTGCGCCAGTCGCCCCAAATGTGAATGTACAACTGGGAGTCAGCGGCACCGGTGGCGGGTTCAAAAAGTTCTGCTCGGGTATTACTGATATCTCCAACGCCTCACGCCCAATCAAGCCGGACGAGGCCGATGCCTGCCGTGCAAATGGCTTTGAATTCATCGAAGCGCCAATCGCTTTCGATGGCATTTCGGTCGTCGTCAATCGGGAAAATACCTGGATGCAGTGCGCTACCGTCGAAGAATTGAGGCGTATGTGGGCGCCTGAGTCGGAAGGGTTTGTTACGACCTGGAGGCAACTGCGTTCTGACTGGCCTGATCGGGCGTTCAGACTATATGCACCGGGGGTCGACTCGGGGACACACGACTATTTTACCGCTGCCGTTGTCGGTGAAGAAGACGCCAGCCGCAGCGATTACATCGGCAGTGAAGACGATTATGTGCTCATGCAGCGCGTGATCGAAGAGGTCGATGGGCTTGCTTATGTGGGCTTTGCCTATTATCAGGAGTATACCGACAAAGTCAATGTCGTCGCTATCGATGGGGGCCAGGGGTGTGTTGCGCCTTCGGTCGAAACAATCACCAATGGGACATATACGCCGCTTTCGCGCCCTCTTTTCATCTACATCCGTGCCGATCGACTCGATCAGCCGGAAATACAGGCATTTGTTGAATTCTATCTCAGCAATACAGCTTCACTGGTGCAGGAGGCACGTTACATTCCATTGCCGCCGCGCGCCTATGAACTGGTGCGCCAGCGTGTCGAGCGGCGTGTGATCGGTTCGATCTTCGACAAACCGGTGCCGGTTGGGGTCTCGATAGAAGAGTTACTCACGCTGGAGGAACGGTGAAACTATCGATCCGCACAAAATTACTGGCAGCGCTTGGTGTTGACCTGATCCTCATGCTGGTGGTAGGCAGTTTTGCGTTACATCAGATGAGTCTTATGGATCAGAAAGCGGATTTCGTGGTCAACCAGACGATCCTTTCGATCGATCAGGTCAATGCCATGAACGATGTCCTCTTGAATTATCGCACCCGGCAGATGGAGTATATCCTCAACGCTGCTCCTGCCGATAAGCAGCGGATCGAGAAGGAACTCCTCGACCTCGAAGCGCGTATGCAGGGTATTTTTCAGGAATATAGCGCTGACTATCAGCCTGACCAGACCGAACGCCAGATCTTCGAGCAGGTGCAGCAGGACTGGGAACGCTATGTAGTGCTGACCCACACGCAGTTTCTACCGGCCAACCGCAATACGAATACCGGCAATGTGCACCCGTCGTTTGGACGATTATCACCGCTGTATGGAAGTCTTCAGGTGAATATGCAGCGCATCAAGGCGCAGAGTCAGGCGCGCGCGGAGGCGGCGCGCGAGAGTGTTGAGGCTGCCTTTACAACGTCGCGGCTGGTGATCGTGAGCGAAACTATTCTGGCCATCTTTGTCTCGGCAGTGATTGGATTAACCCTTTCAGGCAACATTGCGCGCCGTATCCGCACATTGCGCGACGCGACCGTCGCTGTCGCCGGCGGCGATCTGAACCGGCAGGTCGCGCTGCACGGCAGTGATGAGCTGGTGCTGCTGGCAAATAATTTCAATTTGATGGTTGCCAGTTTACGTCAAAAGCATTCCTTGCTTGAAGAGCGCAATGCCGAACTCTCGGCAAGTCTGGAGACGCAACAACGATTGATGGAAGACCTGGTGCAGCGCAAGCAGGCCGAGGAAGCGGCTCACCGGGCGCAGGCAGCGGCAGAAGCGGCCAGTCATGCAAAAAGTATGTTTCTGGCTACGATGAGCCACGAATTGCGCACGCCGCTGAACGCCATTCTGGGGTATGTTCAGCTCTTGCATCTTGAAGCGCAATTCCGGGGACGAACCGAGATGCTTGCCGATCTCGAGCGCATTCGCTCGGCAGGAAAACATTTGCTCACGATCATCAGTAACATCCTGGATTTCTCAAAGATCGAGCAGGGCAAAATGAATGTCGAGATCGATACATTCAGTGTGAGCGCCATTGCTCAAGAAGTGATCGGCATTATCGAGCCGCTGGCGCGTAACCGTCAGAATACGCTGATCCTCGAATGTCCGCCGGATGTGGGCTCGATGCAATCCGATGCCGGAAAAGTGCGCCAGATTCTCTTCAACTTGTTGAGCAACGCGGTGAAGTTTACCGAGCAGGGGACGGTGACGCTGACAGTCAGACGCGAGTATCGCGCTGATGGCGACTGGATACGTCTGAGTGTTGCCGATACCGGTATCGGTATTGCACCAGACCGGATGGCGCACCTGTTCCAGCCGTTTATTCAGGTGCATCAGAATCCATCGCGAATGTATGGCGGCACGGGACTCGGGCTGGCGCTTAGCCGGCAGTTGTGTCGCATGCTTGGCGGAGATATCTCTGTCACGAGCGAAGTCGGCAAAGGGTCTGTCTTTACCGTTCGTTTGCCTGCAGTGATAAACGCCATGTATACGACCGATGTTCGTCTCGATTTTTCAGATGGCAGGCGACGCTTCACCGACGTTGCCACGAGCCAGGACACTACGGCATCATCGTTGCCCGCGACCACGCCAGTCAGTACGTAGTGCGGAGGAGTTCATGGCTGTCATTCTGGTTGCAGACGATTTTCTCGAAAATCGTGACATCTTGTGTCGGATGCTGGAGTTTGTCGGACACCGGACGCTGAGCGCTGCAAACGGTCAGGAGGCGCTGGAACTGGCGCAGGCTCACCGTCCGGACATTATTTTGATGGATCTGTCGATGCCAGTCCTCGATGGGTGGGAGGCGACTGCCCGAATCAAGGCGTGTGATGATCTGCACCACATTCCGGTGCTCGCGGTTACAGGGCACGTCACGCCACAGGAAATTCAGCGCGCGTTCGACGCCGGATGCGTTGATTATATTGCCAAACCGGTCGACTTTGATCGTCTGGTCGGCAAGGTGATGACGCTGCTGAATGACGGGCGCAGCGCAAAACCGCCCGCTGCATGAGCCGATGGTGTAGCGGCATAGCGTTGCTACGCCGCTACGGAATTCGACTCTATCACATGCCGCATGAACCGTGCCGAATCTTTCGGTATCCGACGCTGCGTCGGGTAATCAACATAGACAATGCCAAACCGTCGGCTATAGCCCAATGCCCACTCGAAGTTGTCCATCAGCGACCAGACGAAGTATCCACGCAATGGAACTCCAGCGGCAATGGCATCGTGGCAGGCGATAAGATGACGCGCGAGGTATCGTACCCGATCCGGGTCGTGAACGCTGCCGTCGGGCGCGATGACGTCGGGGTACGCAGCACCGTTTTCGGTGACATACAGCGCTGTCGGCGCATATTCGCGGTGTAGCCGCTCCAGCAGACGGCGCAATGAGTCAGGATGCACTTCCCAGTCCATGTGGGTGTACTCGCCCTCTGGTCGTTCGTGAGCATATCGGAGACCGCCAGCCTGCGGATCGTCACGAATGACGGCGCGTGAATAGTAGTTCACCCCCAGAAAATCGAGCGGCGCGGTGATGATGCGCATGTCGTCGTTCTGCACTGGCGGCGACTGTCCCATCTGGGCGTAGAGTTCCAGCATATCGGCGGGGTATGCGCCACGGTAGAGCGGGTCGAGATACCAGCGATTGAAGAAACCATCGTGCCGCCAGGCAGCTGCACGATCGGCATCGCTGTCGCTTGCCGGGTCAGCGGGCGAAAAGTTGAGGGTGATACCCGCCTGCACATCGGGGAGCGCTGCGCGAATGGCGGCAATCGCCAGTCCATGACCCAGAAGCAGATGGTGCGCTGCGGTGAGCACCGGTCCTTCCCTGATCCCCGGCGCGTGCTCGCCCGTCCAGTATCCAAGAACCGCCGAGCACCACGGTTCGTTGAGCGTGATCCAGTGCTTCACGCGGTCTCCCAGGCGTCGCACCACGACATCGACATAGTCGGCGAATGCATATGCGGTATCGCGTGCAAGCCATCCGCCAGCATCATCAAGCGCCTGCGGCAGGTCCCAGTGGTAGAGTGTTGCAAATGGACGAATGCCTGCTTCCAGCAAACCGTCCACAAGACGATCATAGAAATCGAGACCGGCAGGATTGACCGCTCCTCTGCCATGCGGAATGATGCGGGGCCAGGCGATTGAGAACCGGTACGCCTGCAGGCCGAGTGATGTCATCAGCGCAATGTCGTCACGCCAGCGATGGTAATGGTCACACGCCGGATCGCCGGTGTCACCGTTGAGCACCCGACCTGGCGTTGCGCAGAAGCGGTCCCAGATCGACTCGCCGCGCCCATCTTCGCGGGTTGCGCCTTCGATTTGAAAGGCAGCGGTCGCCGCGCCCCAGAGAAAACCGTCAGGAAAGGGTCGTGTTGTCATGAGAGACAGTCCTTTGCATGTTTGATACGAACATAGCCTCGCTCATACTCCCCCGCGCAGGGAGATAACGGGTACTATTTTCGATTTTTGATTTTAGAATGCTACGCCTGGCATCACAAAGCCTGAAACCGCATATGGCAATGCAGGATAAACCGACGTCGGACATGATCGACCCCTGCACTGCAGCTGCAATGTGCACTGCATCCTCACATGAACCCAGAACTGTCCCTTCGATACGCGCCGCTCAGGTTGCAGCTTTTCGGCGCCCTGAGCCGAGCCACTGCTGCAGAGCCTCTTGTGGTGAAGCGGCAACCTCCAGCGTTCGCAGATCAACGCCGGCGTCGGTGAGAGTCATCGCAACCTGGGGTGCTATGCCGGTCAGGATAACCTCGCAGCCGAGCAACTGTAAGGCGCGTACCGTCTGGGTAAGGGCGCCGGCAACAATAGTATCAACGGCTGGCACGCCGGCAATATCGATAATTACCAGGTTCACCCGTTGCTCGTGTACGGTTGTCAGCAGCCGGCTGGTGATCCGCTCAGCCCGCTGACTGTCGATGCTGCCGACCAGTGGCGCCAGCACCACACCACTGGCAATCCGTACTGCCGGGATCTCCAGCTGCCCGATTAATTCGATCAACTCCCGCTGGCGCTGATTCTGTTCCTGGAGTTCAGACCGCTGACGTTCGATATCCTGGGCGCGTGACTCGGCTTCGGCACGGGCAGATTCGGCTTGCGCGGCATTGCGTTCAGCTTCGACCCGCGCAGAGTCGAGCGCCAGGCGCGTGGCAGCGAGCACCGTAATCTGTACAGCGTAGCTGGCAAGGACGGCGGGATCGGCATAGACGCTATCAAGGAGATTGTTGTCGAACAGATCGCGTCCGAGCAGGATGATCATCGTACCGACGCCAATGCCGGCAAGCCAGCGCACACTGGTCAATGCAAGCGCGAAGGACAGCGGCGTGAAAAGCACAATCATCTGTTCGTCAAGAAATAACGAAGCAGCAACCAGAAGCGCCAGACTGACAGCGGCGACGATCCTGGCCGCTTCCCATCCGCGCCAGTAGAGCCACGCAGTGACGCCGAAGATGAGAGTGACTGATAGCGTAAGCCCGACAGCAACGAGCGGTTCGCCAGCAATGAAACCGATCAATGCACGCGCGAATGTGTACGCGGACGTGCCGCCCATGATCAGCAGAGAGAGTTGTCGTTGAGTGATGTTCATCGATGCCTGCTCCGCGATAGCCAATAGTCGATGGCGGCTGCGACGGACTTATGTTCATCACGGCAGTGTGCTGTGCAACCGCGTGGACGTCTGACGCGAAAAACAGTTGCCCCCTTCCGTCTGCAGCAGGCAGGGGCAAGCCCAATCGCTGACAATGTCGATCGACAGATAACGGACGACACTGTCCGCACTGCACCGTCAACGGCGGTATCATAACATAACTTTCTGACGTCGCATCTGATCGTCCTCTGGTTGCTGAACGTCATCGAGACGCTCACCGCCAAGCATGCGACGCTGCGAGCAGACAATCAGAATCGACCGTAATTGCCTGTTGACCTCCATCAGTCTGCCCCCACGCAAATGCTGGATTTGAGCGAGAGGTGAACGCCACGCTCAGGGCGCCGGACGGTATGGACTGCTGAAGCCAGGCTTCAGCAGTCCATACAACACAATTGCCCTGGAAGCGCTGGTGCTGGGACCCCCACCAGGTGGAAGCCTGGCTTCAGCAATCCATAAAACACAATTGCCGGGTGCGTGGACAGCAGAAATATGTGCCAGAGTCCCGCGCACCCGGGCTGATGAGCACGACGCCGTCAGAGAAGTCCGTAGTATTCGTCGATTTCGCGCTGATAGGCGTCTACCGCGCCATCCAGCACTTCCTGCTGCGTCACGGTGCGTCCCAGCGCCGATGACTCCAGAATGGCGAAGGCGCACGCCAGATCGCGCAGTCCTTCCTCCCCGCTGGTTTCCGGGTCCGAACCGCGTTCGATGGCGCGTAACCAGTCGAGGTTCTGGATGGCACACGGGTCGGTCAATCCGAGCGGAAAGAACTGTTCGCGCTCAGCGGGAGTCATCTGCTGCTCGAAGGTTTCGTCCAGCGGCAGACGCTCACCATCCGCTGTCACAATCTGCCCGTCGCGAATGACCCCTGTGCTGCCAATAATCGCCGGCGCGCCGCTGATCGTCAGTTCTTCCGGCGAACCAGCCCAGCTCCACCACAACTGCCCGATGGCGCCGCGCTCGAACTGGAGGGTCGCCATATATGTATCATCGACGTCCACCCGGACCTGATCGATGACATTGCCCTGTGCATCGCGCAGATAGCGTACCGGCGCGAAGGTGCGCGCAACGGCGCTCACTGCGGCGATTTCGCCGACCACATAGCGCTGAACGTGCATCTGATGCACCCCGATATCGATGCTGCCGCCGCCGCCGCCAAGGAGTTTCTTGTGGCGCCATGGCGTCTCTGCAACGACACGATCCGGTGACCAGAGCCCGCCCAGAAACCCCATGACCGACATGTGTGGTTCGCCAATCAATCCCTGGCGCACTGCCCATGCCATCGCGCGCACACTGCGCGCCTGGCGCACATTTTCGAACACGCCAAATGTAACCCCACGCGCTTTTGCGGCGGCGACCATCCGCTTCGCTGCCCGAACAGAAATAGCCAGCGGCTTTTGCGATAGCAGGTGCAGGCCGGCGTCGATCGCGGCAAGCCCCACCTGGTGGTGGAGTGCCAGCGTGGTCAGATCATTGATCGCGTCCACCCGTCCTGATGCTATCAGGTCGCGGTAATCGGTATAGACGGCGACCTCCACATCATCGTGAATGTCGGAGACATACGTATGTGGTGCTGCCAGCGGGTCGCCGGTCGCCGGGTCGAGCACCGGCGGACGGGGAGGAGGTCCCTCGCCGCGTTTGCGGAACATGAGCGCATCTTCGACCCGGCGCGCGCAGAGGGCGGTGATACGAAAATTGTCGATCCCCAGCCGGCGCAGCTGCAGGTACCCCTGAAGATGAGCGTTCAAAATACGGCCGCAGCCAACAATGCCGATTCGGATCATGGCGTCTGCTCCTGTGCATTGTATCGGGCGCGCACACGCTCCAGTCGCGCCACGCTGTCAGAGAGTCCGCCGAGTCGGTTGCGCGCCAGCCAGAGACGTTCGTACTCACGGATGATCTCGCGGATATCATCATTCAGCAAGCGGCGACGCGGCAGCGCGCCGGACCCCTCGAGCCGGGTCAGCAACTGCCCCAGACGGCAGGCATGCCGCAACAGACGCACGGTGTTGTCGAACTCTTGCAGGATCAGAGGCGCGTCGGGGCGAGTCATGCGCTCGGTTGCGAGCGGCTGGATCGCTGCGTCGATTGCATCGAGGGCGCGGTCGAAATCGAGCAGTGGAAGGGTTGACGTATCGGAAACCGGCGGCGACTGCAACACCCAGAAGAGCACCGATGAATTCGGCGGCTCATACCCGACGGCGCGATAGACATTCCCCAGATCATATGCCACCCTGCCCATTGCACCTGTCGGGTCGGTAAACGCATGGCGGCTGACAACCGCCGGAACGTCGAGATGACGATTTGCGGCATATGCCCAGGCGAATGCGGCGCCCATCGCAAACCCCAGGAAACTGACCGGCAGCACCTGCCAGTGCCCCATGTCGCCCCAGTCGGTGATCAGGTAGCCGATGGCGCCATGCTTTAACCCATGCTCTGCTGCATTGCGCAGGTTCCCCAGCGCATTGTCGGTGCGCCCCGCGATGCTCTGCCACGATGAGGTGCCAGGGCAGACATAGAAAGGAATGCCTGCCGCCGCATAGCGCTCACAATTGCGATCAAAGGGGTGGTCAGCTTCATACCCCCATTCGAGCGCAATCAGGTCACGCGGCAGTTCACCAATCAGTTCCGGGTGATTGTTGACAATATCGCCCCAGAACATCATCGTGCGTCCGTGTTGCCTGACGGCATCGTAGAGTTTGAGCAGAAAATCGAGATAGACCCGGCCGGTTCCGCGTTGGGTGCAGATATCTCTGCTGCGCCCCTGTCCAAGATCAATCGTTTCATCGCATCCAACATTGAACAACCGGCTCGAGAAGTGTGGCAGCAATTCATCGTACAGGCTGCGCACCAGTTCAATGCTGCCGGGGTCTTCAGGCGCAAGGCTGAACGGTCCCTGCATGGTTCCCCATGGCGCCTGAAACTCACCGTGAATTTCGGCGAGCGCAGCATAGCGTGGATGGATGAGCCAGCGGTGCATATGCCCGAACGAGTTCTGATTGGGAACCAGGTCGATGAAGCGTTCACGGCAGTACGCATCGAGCGCCAGCACCTCTTCGCCGGTCAACGGCGATGCGCGCGCCCACACATCCGGGTGATTCCGGTAGGCGAACGTGTGCTCGGTGTAGAGTTGCACCTGATTGATCTTCCAGCCCGCCAGCATATCGATCAGCATGAACAGGGTATCCATCGTTGGAACCTTGTCGCGACTGATGTCGATCATCACGCCGCGCGCGACAAAATCGGGGTGATCATTGATACGCAGGCATGGAAGGGTGCGGCCGGTCTGTTCGACAATCTGGATCAGGGTACAGACACCGTAGAAGATGCCGACGGGGTGCGGCGCTTCGATCACAACGCCGCCATCCTTGATCGTCAAAACGTATCCCTGCGGGTGGACGGTGCTATCGGCGATCACGCGCAGCGTCGCGCCGATCTCGCCGGGAGGACCTTCCGGGGTCGCGGTCAGTTCCCACTCGACGCCGGCGTGGGTGCGCAGCGCGTTTTGCAGGCGACGCGCCGCAAACAGCAGGTCGCCTGGGGCGCCTCCCTGAAGGAGAATGCGCTGCGCCGACGTTGCCACGTACACTCCCGGCAACAGGGACAGTGACTGTGGTGATGGAAGGAGTGAAAAGTGTTCCATGCGTCGAACCTCTCACAAAAGCGCATTCACCGGCAACGGCAACGATACGACCCGTTCCTCGGCGGCAGAAATGATGCCAGCCTCCAGCACCTCCTGCGCCATCAAGCCGACCTCGGCGCTGCACAGACCGGTGATCGGCTCGCCGGAGCGAATGTGACCGAGGAAATACTCGGCGCTGGTACGCATGCCGGCTGGCGGTTCCGGCACGTCGAGGCGAATGCCGTCGCGATGATCGCGATCCGCCAGCCAGAGTTCCCTGCCATGCTCACGAATGTGAATGGTTCCCTCACTGCCATAGATCATCGGCTCATAACTGGTCATATCGCCAACCTGCGTCCACGACGCTGTAGATGTGCTGATGGCGCGTGCATGCTGCATGATGATGACGGCATTATCTTCTGCCAGGAGGTCAGGTTTCCACAGTCGTCCGGTTATAGCGGTCACACGGGAGGGCAACCCCAGCAGCGCACAGGTCAGCGCGGCGCCATAGCAGCAGTAGTCCATCAGCGCGCCGGCGCCATTGCGCCTCGGATCATAGAGCCATTCGCAGAAGAAGGGCGAACAGCCGAGTTCGCGCGGTCCGATATGGGCAGCGCGGTAGTTCACCTGCCAGACCTGCCCGATGCGTCCTTCGGCAATCAGGTTCAACGCATATTGCACAGTGGGCCACCACATGATGGGCCAGTTGACCATCAAGTGAACGCCAGCCGCCGCCGCCGCGCCGCGCATACGCGCAGCGCCAGCATATGTCGCTGCCATCGGCTTTTCGACCATGACATGCAGACCGCGCGCGGCCGCCATTTCGGTCAATTCCGCACCGCGCAGATTGTCGCTGAATACATACACCGCATCGAGTTCAACGGCATCCAGCATGTCGCTGTAGTCGTCGAAGACCTGTTCGCACCCGAACGATGTAATATGCTCACGCAGCGCGGGGTTGGGGTCTGCCGCGGCGACCAGCACACCATCCTCACAGTTCGCCAGGTCACGGAGATTACTCCACACATGGTCATGGGTCAGCCCCAAGACGCCGATTCGCAGTTTGTCTGCCATACGTATGCTCCTCTCGATCGTCTTGCCTGTCGGTCAGGGTCCTGCTTCGCGCGCTGCGGCGCGTGCATACGGCTCAAGCGCCGCCAGAATGCGCTCGCGATCCATTGCTGGAATAAAGAAGGCGCGGTCATCGTACACGACTCTCCCATCCGACGCAAATGCCGCAACGTCCTCCTGGTGCATGATCAGGTCGGCTGCCAGCAACCGACTGTTGCCAAGGTCGGTCCCTGCAGCTGACTGCCGCAGGTGCGGGTCGAGCGCCAGGATGTCTTCGCGGGTCAGCGGGTACGGTGTGGCAACCAGGAAGCTGTGCGTCGCTCCAGTGTACCAGAGTGTCGTATGTGGAAAGACGCTCTGGAATGTATGCACGATGTTGCGGTAGTCGCGTTCGGAAAGGTCGTGGAATGGCAGCCACTGGATGAAAACGCCATCTTCGGCAAGTCGTTCCCTGACCATCGTATAAAACTCGACGGTAAAGAGCGCCCAGCTGCTGCTGTTGATCGGGTGCGTGGCATCAGCAGTGATGATATCGTAGCGTTCTGCGCTGCGCAAAAGGTAGTTGCGTCCATCCTCAATCGTGATTTGAAGTCCAGGATAGTCGAGCACATTCCGATTTTCCCGGGCATAGATATGCGCCGCCTCAACCTGTTCAGCCACCAGTTCAACAGCGTGGATGTGCGGAATCGAATGGGTCGCGAGCGCGCCTGAAGCGATACCGTTCCCAAAACTGATCATCAACGCCTGTCTGGCATCAGGTCGCAGGAGCGCCGGCAGATGACCCAGGAGATGGAATGCGCGCATGCTGTGTTTGTCGGTAGGAACCTCATTGCGTCCATTGACGAATGACACCTTGAGCGGCGGGTATGCAACCTCGAACACAGCAACCGTCGCATCGACTCCTTCACGGTAGTACACCAGTTCCGGGATGACGCCTTCGCGGAAGCCAAGGTACACACCAGGCGGCAGTAATGCTGCTGCCAGAGCTGTTGCTCCCAGCACTCCTGCCAGCCGTCCCCGTTCGCTCCACTTCGACAACACTATCGATAGCGCGATCGTTCCAATTGCCAGGTTGAGCGCCGCGAGCAGCAAAGAAGAGCGTTGCAGCCCGATCAACGGAATGAACACAAAGCCGGCGGTGAATGCTCCCAGGGTGGCGCCGATGGTATTGAGGGCATAGAGACGCCCGACGTGCGCTCCCACTCCTGTTTGTGTCAATATATGGTCGGCTGCAGTACCCGACACGGAACAAGAAGTGTACAGTCGTACTGCAACCGGAAAGGTCGCCCCCATCAGCAATGTCGGAAGGATCATAATGACGGCGGCAGCAAAGAATTCCGCCCACAAACTGGCAAGAAAATCGGTTCTTGCGGTAAACCTGTCGAGCAGGGTCGGCATACGCGCAAAGGCATAGAGGGCCGTCACTGCTCCCATACCGATCCCGATCTGCAACCAGCCAAAGAGCGCCAGTGGCTGGGGATGTCGGTCGATCCGCCTTCCCATCCAGGCGCTGCCTGCTGCCAGACCAATCAGGAACGTCACCAGCATGATGGTGAACGAATAGACCGCGTTCAGGCTGAAGATCGCCAGTGTGCGCGTCCAGACGACCTGATACCCCAGCGCTGCAAACCCGGAAAGGGCATACCCCAGCAGGGCGAGGTGCGCCGGGCTCAGCACTGCTGCCGCTCGTTTCATCTGAGATACCCGGGCAGAGAAAAAGTCTGAGGATACGGGCGCGCCACCTGCGCCCCCGGCGACTATATTCACCTCAGACGATGCCTGTGGTGTCATAAGGACATCGGCAGGAGGGATTTTCGCCCCTCCTGTTGCGTTTCCGCTGGTTGCCTGCACGGTCGCGATGGCGCGATTGTCTGATCTGCGTTGCGGTGATGAGCGCGTTGCGCGTTGCGATCGCCGGGATGGTGCGGGTGATGTGTTTGCTGCCTGTCCCAGAACCGGCACAACCGGCATGTCTTGCCAGCGACGCGCCAGCCAGAACGAAACTCCTGCCGCTGCCAGGTCTAATGCACCGCCAAGGTAGAGCGATCCGCTAACGCCAAGCGATGGGATCAGCAGCAGACCTGCCCCCAGAGCACCCAGAACGCCGCCGAATGTGTTGATGGCATACAGCGCACCTACGCGCCGGCCGCGATGATCGTGGCGAGCGGCTGTGAGGTGTGCCAGTACCGGGAGTGTTCCCCCCATCAGAAAGGTTGGCGGCACGAGCGCCAGCGTGGCAAGTGCAGTGCGTGCAGCATTGTACATCAGCGGCTCAGGTTGCATATGACGCGCGATCCAGACGTACAGATCGGTGAGACCGGCGAAGAGCGAAGGTGTCGCAAAGGCAAAAAACGCCACACCCGCCTGAAGCAGAGCGAACAGTCGCAGCAGGGTTGCAGCAGTCGATTCTGCTCGACCGACCCGGCGCCGGCGTGCCGCGATCCGCCCAAACACCCAGCTTCCGAGCGCAAGCCCGCCCATAAAAGCGGTCAACACTGCACTGGCAGCATAGACGCTCACGCCAAAACTCAGGCTGAGCAGGCGGAACCATACCACCTCATATATCAGTCCACTGGCGCCGCTCACAAAGAAGATTGTAAAAACCAGCGTTATCTGGTGCGCATGCTTCATGCCTCACCCCTTCTTTGACCGTCTGGAAAGCAGCGCCGCCATCTTGACGACACATAGCGATCCACATTGTAGTGAAAGCGCTTTGCGCAACGCACAGGCGTCACACAAAGCGCCCCTTTCCGACAATGTATACACGCTTCCAGGGTAAGGCACGCAGGAATAGTCAGTTCCATTCCCGCGTACCGGAGATCACTTGCCCGCTTCGGTGCGGATGCGTTGCAATGCCGCATTGACATCCGCTTCGAGGATCGGCATCAGGTCGGAAGCTTTTGCGTTCGGGTCATTCCAGAACGGACTCAGGAGATTGTCCCAGGTCTGGCTGAGTTCGTCGAACTTGACCAACAGGTGATTCGACGACTCACGTCCATGGGCGAAGGCGCCCTGGAATGACTCTTTGGTCTTCTCTGCCGGGACACACTTCTCATACTGCTTGTAGTATTCATCGAGCAGGCTCTGGCGCACAGGCGGCGTACCGGTCGCAAGCGTGTAGGCGCGTTGCTGCTCTGCCGATGCCAGGAACTTCACGAACTCCCATGCCATATCGGTATTCTCCGCGTCCATACCGGCGGTGATGACCCATGGATCGGTAAAGATCGTTGCACGAATGTTGGCATCGGGGGAACCCCAGGGAATTGGCGCCGCACCCCAGCAGAAGCCGTTCGGGTCATCGATGATTTCCTTGTAGTTCCAGTGTCCCCAGCCGCCAGTCATAAACATTGCGACGCGGCCTGAGAGGAATGCGCCTCCGAGCTGATCGAGCGCCTGGGAAGCCGCCTGATCCGGCGCAACCTTATGGACATACACCAGATCGTGCATTGCCTGGAATGCTGCCGCTACGCCTTCATCCAGCTTGATCGGATCGGAGAAGCCAGTCTCCAGTGCTTCTGGCGTGAACGGATCTTTCCCCCAGATCATCGGAATACTGTCGAATGGCGGCCAAAGGCCGTTGACTCCGCCGTACACTGCTGTGCTTGGATCGTCTGGGTTTTTGGTCAATTTCTTAGCCGTCTCGAGAAACGCATCCCACGTCCACGACTTGTCGTTCCAGTCACTCGGCGGATAGGGTACACCAGCCTCATCGAACAGTTTCATGTTGTAGTACACATAACTGCCAGTGGTGAGAAATGGAATGCCGTACTGCTTGCCTTCAACATTGTAGATGGCGAACACTTCCGGGATGAAGTCACTGGTGTCCCACTTATCGCGTTCGATAAGCGGCGTCATGTCTGCCAGCAAGCCACGGAAGCGGTCGCTGGCGAACCCATCGCCGCCCCAGTTGGATGACCAGACGTGGAGCGGTTCTTTGGCGGCGATCATCGCCTCACGTTTGACGGCGATATCATCCTGGTTAATGTTGAGCACCTTCACGAACACATCGGGAGCGACTTGCTGATAGGCGGGCAACACCACATCACGCTCCCAGCGGTTCTCGGTAGCGTTGATGCGAACCATCCAGACCAGCACCTTCTGACCGGGTTGCGGTTGCTGAGCAAACTCAAGGATCGGAGTGGGAGTTGGAAGATCCCCTGCTGGTGCTGTCGTTGGCGCTTCACCCGGTGCGGGTGATGCCGCCTGCTGTCCTCCACAAGCCGCCAGTACGAGCATGAACGCTGCGAGTAAGATAACCCATGGGTACTGCTTAGGCCTCATAGCGCACATCTCCTTCGTCACTGCAAGGATACTCTGTGTGACAAATGATCTGGTTTGCTTCACCTCCTCTCTCGTGGTACAGGCGACGGAAGATGTGGCAACGTTTGTGTCTGCCAGAGAAGGGCACGCCGTGGTGCATCTCGCCGCAGCACAAGGCGACGGACGAACGCAATTTCCTTTCTCCTCACACGAACACAGGCGCTGCCACCCTCCCATCCATTCCATCTCACACAGCCCTGCCAGCGTCTCAGTTGCGGCAGTGCAGACGGTTGCGCATCGGTGAAGGCTGGCTCAGCCCTTGACCCCAGTCACCACAATTCCCTGAATGAAATAGCGCTGTGCCAGGAAGAACAGTACCATTGGCGGGATCAATGTCACCAGTGATGCTGCCATGAGCAAATGGAATGCTGTACCGCCGAACGGCGCACGGAATTGCTGAAGCCCGATCGACACGGGATAGTTGTATTGTGAATTGATGTAGAGCAACGGCCCCATGAAGTCCTGATAGTGGAACATAAAACTCATGATCGCCACAGCGCCAATAGCTGGCAGTGACAGTGGCACAATAATGCGCCACCAGATACCGAAGTACCCGGCGCCGTCGATCAAAGCGGCTTCTTCATAATCTTTTGGCAGCGTTTTGTAAAACTGACGGAGCAGAAAAATAAGATAAGCGCTGCCAAAGAATTTCGGCGCCAGCAATGGGAGATAGGTGTCAATCCACCCCAAACGAGCAAAAATGATGTATTGCGGTATCAGCGTAACCCAGAACGGGAGCATCATGGTTGCAAGCACGAGCACAAAAAGGGCATTCTTGCCCGGGGCGCGCAGACGGGCAAAGCCATAGGCGACCAGCGCACACGAGAGGGTCTCACCAATGGTCGCACCGCCAGCATAGATCATAGTATTTCTGAAATAGATATCGAAGCGATTCTCACCGGTCAACGCCACACGATAGTTATCCCACTGCGGTACTGCCGGAATCCAGACCGGAGGGAACTTTGCCACCTCAGCGCGCGTCTTCAGCGATGTGGAAAACATCCACACCAACGGAAACAGGATGACAATCAATCCAAGCGCTACAATGATGGTCGAAATAACCGTCACAATCTGTTCACGCCGTCGCTTGCTCGCCCAGAGACCGCGCCGCGCAAGAGTTGCCGGTTGCACACTGGATGTGGTAGTTTGTGTTGCCATTGTTTTTCCTCCTGCCTGGCTCAGATCGACCCTTCTTCATCCGACTCGTAGTGAACATACCGGCGCGACGCCCAGAACATCGCCAGCGTCAGAAGCAGGATGACAATGAGTAGAATCCATGCCTGCGCCGATGCCAGCCCCATACGATAACGGCGGAATGCATTCAGGAACAGATACAGGTTGTAGAACATCGATGAATAGGCGGGTGCGCCGAGATTCATACCGCCCGAAATGACATACGCCGCAGTAAACTGCTGCATTGCAGCAATCACGCCGGTAATGAAGGTAAAGAGAATGACCGGCGAAATCATCGGGACGGTAACGTTGAAGAATTGCTGGACACGATTGGCGCCATCGATTTCAGCTGCTTCATAGAGAGCGGTGGGCACGCCCTGAAGCGCCGAAAGATAGATCAGCATCGTGCCACCGAAGCCCCACAGTGACATCAGAGTGAAGGAGGGGATTACCCAGTTTGGGTCTTGCAGCCAGCGTGGTCCGGTGATCCCAAGCGGGATGAGCCCGTTGGGTCCTACGAGATTGCGAATGATCAGGTTGATCGCCCCGAACTGCGGGTTGAGTAACCACGAGAAGAGAAGCGCAACGGCGACGCTTCCGGTGAGCAATGCAGGCAGGTAGTAGAGCGTGCGAAAAACGCCAAGCGCCGGTACGCGCTGATTGAGAAGCACTGCCAGCAGAAGACCAAAGGCGATGCCCAGCGGCACACTGAGCAAGGTGTAGTAGCCGGTGACCTGGAGCGATTTCCAGTAACCCGATCACTGAACAGAGTAACGTAATTGTCCAAGCCGACCCAGACCGGCGGACTCGCCACGTTAAACACCGTCATGCTGTAGTAGGCCGACATCACAATCGGATAAAGGGTAAATGCCAGAAATCCGATGACCCATGGCGAGATAAAAACCCAGAACCAGAGCGCTTCACGACGTTCGATTTTTCCCGCCGGTATCAGACCGAACAACGCTGGCTTTCGCTTCGTTTTCGACGGAATCTGTGCGGTTTGTACTGCCATCCTGCACCCCCTATCCTTATGCACCGTTGCAACTGCTTGTTGACGATTGTGTTCAACCCAGCAACTCGATCACCTTGCCATCGGTTGTGCGCACATAGATTGCGCGCCCGGCAATGATCGGAGCTGTCGTCGCCAGTCGTGGCACGGTCTGTGACCACACACTCTCGCCGGTTACTATATCGAGCGCCGCCACAGACGCATTTGCCCCCATTCCATTGATGACAAATGCATACTCTTGCGTCAGCGCCGGCAGAGAAACATAATTCACATCACGGAACGACCACAACGTATGTCCGTCCGCGCGGTCGAGTGCAAACAGTTCGTTGGTTGTTTTGACGAACACCATGTCGCCACGCGCGCCGGCGGGAATGAGTGACTCGCCAGGAACACTCTTTTCCCAACGCCTGGCGCCATCGTGTATGGCGAGTGCGATCAGGTTCTGCCCGCTGCTGATCAGCACAATGTCACCGGTAATCACCGACGAGAAGTAGATGGCGGAGTGCGCCGGGTATGACCAGATCAGCGTTCCGGTTTGCTGATCGATGGCATAGAAATAAGAGAAATCAGAAACAAAGACCCGTCCATCGGCGACCGCCGCTGACGATGTAATAAAATCCTGTGCGCTAAATTCCCAGCGGACTTTGCCATTGATGGCATCCAGAGCATACAGTTCTTTCCCGGCGCCCATGTAGACCGTTCCATCGACGACAACCGGCGATGTCAGGTGCCCGCCAAAGTAATTGTTGGCGGCAGTGCTCAATCGTTTGGGAGTGAATGTCCAGCGCTGCCGACCGCTGCTCAATTCCAGCGCTATCAGTTGCCCCTGATTTGCGCGTTCAGAGCGAAAGTACACGGTATCGCCGGCGACTGCAGGTGAAAGATATGCGCCGTTCTGGCGATATGCCCAGCGCTGTCGCCCGGTGCGCAGATCAATGGCGCTCAGGGTATCCTTTGTCTCCAGCAGCATCAGACCGCGGGCGATAACCGGCGGCGACACCCCTTCTTCAAATGAAGCGGCAACTATGATTCGCTGGCGGTCGAGCGGTGGCGCGACAGGCGTCGCAACGGCGCGTGTACGCGCAGGATTCAGCCCTTCCATCGCCCAATCGCTGTCTGTCTCACTGTTGCCGGGCACTGGCGCAGATTGCGTGAAAGGGTTGACAGCAGAAGCGCCCGGTGCAGCGGTGTCCGCATCCTCTGTCGCAGGAGGCGATGACGGCGGGCGGGCAGTGGAAGAGCCGGGTGCAACAAGAGTGGCGTCCTCTGCTGAAGAGGACGGTGTATATCCACTGGAAGACGGCGACGGCGGGCGCAGAGCAATGTAGCCAATCGCGCCAAGTAAGGCGACGACGGCGATCATCCACAAGCCACGTTGCCCGCCAGTGTTCATTCTGTGTTCTCCTGATGAGCGAGCGGCGATCATCTGGAGTGTGGAGAGTTTTGGAGACCCTACGCAGAGACGATGTACCGCACTGTACGTTCCTCTCATGCGCCGGTTCCTGCGATTATAGAACCGGTAATCTGAACCTGTCAATCAATCTGCTGACAGCCGCCCTGTTGAAGATCGAACGATCAGTTCCGTCTCGACAATGAAACGCTTCTGGTCTACTGTCTCACCATCGAGAAGGCGGCAGATCAGGTCAGCCGCCATCTCACCCATCGTTCGCAGCGGCTGTCGCATCGTCGTCAGCGGCGGGCACGCCAGCGCCGCTTCTGGTGTATCGTCAAACCCGATGATCGACAGATCATCAGGGATGCGCAACCCCTGACGTGTCGCAACGTGAAATGCTCCGATCGCCATGAGATCGTTGGAAGCAAAAATCGCCGTCGGACGCGGATCGAGAGCAAGCAGGCGTTCCGCGCCCTCTACACCGCTGGCAAAGCGAAAATCGCCCGGCACGACAAGGTTCGGATCGAACGGTATGCCATAATCGCGCAACGCAGCTCTGTAGCCATCGAGCCGCAGTTGCCCGACCGGAATGTCGCGTCTCCCGGCGATCATCCCAATCCGGCGATGCCCTAGTTCGAGCAGGTGCCTGGTTGCTGCGTAAGCGCCCCTGCAGTTGTCCACCGTAATACCATACACGTCCATATCGTACTGCAGGTCGATATACACGGTTGGTACGCGGCTCGGCGCCAGGCGACACAGACTCAGGCTGTTCGCCAGCGGGAGCACGATCACCAGCCCGTCGATCCGCCGGCTGCGCTGCAGGTTGTCGATGACATCAAATTGTGAGGCGTCCTCGACCGTCGCCAGCAGCATGAACCGACCGCGCCGCCAAAGCGCCTGTGCAACGCCATCAATGGTTTGGGCAAAGAAGGTCGATGTAACAGTGTCAACGATAATACCGATAATGTCGGTACGGTTACGCGAGAGGCTGACCGCCTGCGCATTGGGATGGTAGTCAAGCTCAGCAATGACCTGCAGCACATGTTCGCGCGTTGCTTCAGCCACATCAGGGCTGTTGTTGATGACCCGCGAGACGGTCTGATAGGAGACGCCTGCGCGCGACGCCACTTCGCGAATAGTGCTGCGGCGCATCGGTCTGCTCCATGTACGCGATATTGCCCGGTCAGTTCTGTGATCGGTCACACTATACCATAATGACCAGTATTGTCAAGATGTGATTCCATCCCACAGGTACACATTCAAATCGACATAGCCCCGTTCGTCGAAGACGACGCCTTCAGCTTCCAGGAGCGCGCGCTGGAGTTCGGCATGGTATTCGTTGCTGATGCGTCCTGCTGCGTTGATCACGCGCCACCAGGGCACGTCGCGCGCCTGCGCCGGACCAAGCGCGTGCAACGCCCATCCGACGCCGCGCGCGCCACGTGGGACCGAAATCATTGCTGCAATACGTCCATAGGTCGAGACGCGACCCGGCGGAATGCGGCAGACGATTTCGTAGACATCGTCATAGTAACCGGCCACGCTCCGCCTTCCCTTCCGCCCCCTATGCGACTGCCCGCATACTGCCCGATGAAAACCAGCGACAGGCCATACTCGCGTCAGGGCTCAAACGTATCATCATATCGCTCGAACGTTCCATCAGCGTACAGCACGTAGATCGTTTTTCCGCGTCCCAGCCCTTCACGACTGTAGATCATGACCCCGCCGGTAAATGGCTGATATGCGCCTTCGATCTGCTCGCTCTGCGGGCGCAGCGCAAAGCCGAGATCCTGGCGCACCCCTGGGTTCGTCGCCCAGATGATGCCGAACGTGTTGACCGGCGTCTGCAAGCCGGCCGGCGGCGTTGGGGTGGCAGGCGTATCCGGCGGCAACGGCGCCGGATAGGGGAAACGCTGCCATTCGCCGCGCGCGAAACCAACCAGGACGTAAATATCGCCGATCGGCAGGAATGACGTCATACTGCCGCCTTCAAAGCGCTGCTCGACAAGTGTACGGTCGCCGCCACGTTCGATATCGGTCGGGCATCCGAGACGCCGCACCACCGTTGCGTTCTTGTTCCAGACATCGCCAAAGCCACGGATGGGTTCAATCGGGCATGGCGTCGGTGTCGGCGTTGCACTCGGCGTAGCCGTCGCCGTTTCGGTGGGCGTCGCCGATGGCGTTGGCGTCACCGATGGCGTTGGCGTCACCGATGGCGTCTCTGTCGGCGTCTCTGTCGGCGTTGCGGTCGGGGCGGCGGTTGGGCGTGGGGTTGGCGTCGGCGGAACCGGTGTTTCCGTCGGTGTGGGGGTGGCGGTTGGCGTTTCCGTTGGCGTTGCCGACGGCTCGGGTGTCGCGGTCGAGGTAGGAGTTTCGGTCGGCGTTGATGTGGATGTCTGGGTGGGAGTAGCCGTGTCAATGACCGGCGGCGGGATCGGCGTCGGCGACTGCGCAATCAGCAGCCTGCCTGCCAGCACGGCGCCACCGCCGCCAAGGAGCAGGGCGCCCAGCGCCAGCAACGCCAGCAACGCCGGATGCAGGGAACGACGTGGCGCCGCCACGCTGGCGGCAACCGGCGCAGGCGGTGGTGCATCGCGCTTTTCAGATGGCGGACGCACATCACCGATACCGGTCGGCGCGTCGGGCGCAACGCGCACCATGTCCGGCGATGGTCGTGGCGCACCCGCGCCTGGTGAGAAGGGCAGCGCTTCCATGCGCGCTGCTGATCGCAGCGCACGGGCAAATTCTCCAGCGGTGCGGTAGCGGTCGTCGGGTCGGCGTGCCAGCGCCAGGCGAATCGCAGCGCCGATCGGCGGCGCAATCTCTGGGACGAGCACTGATGGGTCAATGATCGCGCCCTCGAGGTGACCCAGTAACACCTCCTGGGTTGTGCCTTCAAACGGACTGCGCCCGGTGAGGCAGCGAAACGCCAGCACACCCAGCGCATACACATCGGCGCGCCCATCAATGCGCGTATCGCCGCGAATCTGTTCCGGCGCCATGTACTCCGGCGTACCGACCAGAAAACCAGTTGTGGTGGTTCCTGGCGTATCGAGCGCCTTTGCGATCCCAAAGTCGGTCAGAATGGCACGCATACCCGGGTCTGTCAGACGCGCCTGTTCCAGCGCAGAAGGGTCGCGCCCGTTCCACGGAACGCCCAATCCCTCCAGAATGATATTCGCCGGCTTGATGTCGCGGTGAACGACGCCGCGCGCGTGCGCATAATCGAGCGCAGCAGCCAGTTGAGCGATCAGCGCAACGACCTCGTCGACCGTCAGACGCTGGCGCACCCGCAGCACGTCGGCGAGCGAGGGACCCTCGAGCAGGCGCATGGCGATGAATGCCAGTCCGTCGAACTCGCCAACATCGTAAATTGGAACGATACCGGGATGATCGAGACGAGCCGCGAGCACCGCTTCGCGCCGAAACCGTTCGACGAGCGACGCATCGCTGAGAAATTGCGGGTAGAGCACCTTCAGCGCCACATCGCGTTGCAGCGCCGTATCGTGTGCGCGGTAGACCGCCGCCATGCCGCCGCGCCCCAGCAGCGCTATCACGTCATACCGATCAACACGGCGACCAACCAGATCTTCGAGACGCATGGCATTCCTGTCAACCAACGAAGAAACCGTTGACGAACAATGCGACCATCAACGCCAGCAGCGTCAGCGCCACAGGCGTCGCCAGCAGCAGCACAGGGCGACGCTCGATCAGCACTGCCGCAGCAACGAACGCGGGCAGCGCCAGCAGTGCATAGCGCGGCAGCGAATGCGACACATTCGTCAGATACGCAGGCGTGAGCATCGCGATGGTCGTCAGCCCATAGATCAGCGGCAGGCGACGCAGCACGACCGCCGTCAACCCGGCGAACACCAGCCAGACGAGCAGCTGGAAAACGCGCGTGGGCCAGCGACCGCTCCAGTGATCGGCGCGGGCAACGATTGTTTCGATCATCATCGAAAGTTGCACCCACGGCGGACTCACCTGCTGATCCCAGATATCACGTTGGGTCTGCATAAAAATCAGCGGTGATCCGAAGCGCCACCACTGGTATGCCATAAACAACGCGAGACCTGCAACCGGCAACAGCGGCGCCAGGTACGCGCGCGTCAGTGCTGGTCGTCGCCAGCCAGCGTGTTCCAGCAGCGCGAGCATGATAACCGGCGCCATCAGCACACCTGGAAGGCGGGTCAGACTCAGGAAAAACCCGGCGACGCCTGCAAGCATCCAGCGCTGGCGGCGTAATCCCCACAGTGCCAGCGCCAGCAACGCCAGCGCCGACGACTCTGCGTACACTGCTCCCAGAAAGAAAGACGCAGGAAAGCACAACAACGTTGCAATCGACCGATAGGCAATCTGCGCGCCGAAGTCGCGTCTGATGGCATCGGCGGCGATCAACGCCGCAGCGAACAGCGCGCCGTGGGTCACAATCAGCCCGGCGCCAGCCGCATCGCCTCCGGTTACCGGCAAAAGCATCCGAATGAGGAGCGGGTAGAGAGGAAAAAAGGCCATATTTGCGTGCTCTTCTGGCGGATGCTGGTATCCGAGGGTCACGATACTCAGATACAATCGCGAGTCCCACTGCGACCAGACCGTGCCAATCACCCGATCGACCGACACATACAGCGGGACAGTCCACATGGACAATGCCCTGGCATCGCTGACGATCCACTGCGCCAGCGGCGAAAGCCAGGCGCCGGTTTGTAACGCCACCCACGCGACCGCCCAGAGTGTCACACGCCACGTCACCACCAGCAATGCAACCGCGAGCAGCGTCCGCTGGATGAGCCAGGACGGCGGACGCGCCGCCAGTGCGCCGAATGCGGCTGTAACTGCTCCTGCAACGCTCCAGAGCGCCGGTGAAGCGCTCTGACCGCGTAACACCCAGATGACCCATACCGTTCCAATCGCCACCAGCGTCAGCAACGCCAGCGCCAGTCGCTGCTCATCGACCAGCAGCGTAATTGCGACCCATGCGCCGCCGATCAGGATCAGCGCAATGCCCAGCGCTTGCAGCGCAGGCAACGCCCGTCCCATTGCGCGGATCTCCAGATGGTCGAGCAGCAACCCCAACTGGCGGGGTTCGCCCGGCGGCTGGAGTCTGGCGCTCGTCAGACGCACCGCCAGCGCGCCGCGGGCATCGGCAGGCGCCAGGAAGCGGAACACTCGTATCGAACCAACGTCGCCAATGGAGGTGCTGCGCCCGCCGATTTCGATGCTTACCGGCAGGGAGTCACGCCCGCCAGGACCGCCCATCCGCACCAGAACTTCATACGTGCCGGCACCGACCATTGGCGCCAGTATGAGCGACTGCCCCTGAGCATAGGCATATGACATGGTTGCGTTATACTCCGAAGCATACAGGCTGGAAATCGGGACAGGCTGGCTGCCGACATCGTAGACCGCACGTAGGGGTGACAGATACAGCACAACAATCGCCGCGATCGTCGCCACGCCTATCGCTACCGAGCCTTGAACGAAGAACACGCCTCGCCAGGGGAACTGTCGATCCACGATCATCAAGGGACCCTCATCGGCGCCCCTCCAGGTTCCAAATCTGCAGGTGAGCGCCCTGATGTCACGGTGGCGATTATAGCATCTGCGACCAGATGCGCAATGTGGTACAATCGAAGGCATGGACAGCATACGGCGAAACCGTCATTCCCGATCGCCGGGTCGTGCGCCGCTGCCGCCAGGTATGTTGCGGCGTGGGCGCACCGTTGAGCCAGATATACGGATGGGCAGCGTGCTGGCACGTCTGATGCTGGCATTTCTGGCGCTCGGCGTTGTTACGACGCTGGGTGTCGTCGGCGTGGCATATGGCGCTTACAGCGATCTGGCAGCGTCGCTCAAACCGCGTCTGACGGCCATCGAAAGCCGTGAGAGTTTCGAAACGACGCGGTTGTATGACCGCAACGGGCAACTCCTCTACGAATTCTTTGGCGCGGGGAAACGCACCCGCGTATCGATCGACCAGATTTCAACCTACCTGATCAGCGCCACTGTCGCCATCGAGGATCGCACCTTCTTCGAGAACCGTGGCGTTGATTATCTGGGCATCGCACGCACGCTGCTGACCAGCCTTCAGGCAGGTGAAGAGACCGGCGGCGCCTCGACCATTACGCAGCAGTTGATCAAAAATGTCGTTCTGAGCGACGAAGAGCGCCGGTACGAAAACCGGTATCAGCGCAAGATCACCGAGATTATTTTGGCGCAGGAACTCTCGGAGCAGTACTCGAAGAACGACATTCTCGAGTTGTACCTCAACGAAATCTACTACGGCAACCTAGCGTATGGCATCGAAGCCGCAGCCAACGTCTATTTCGGCATCCCGGCGAAGGATCTGAACCTGCCGCAGGCGGCGTTGCTGGCGGGGTTGCCGCAACTGCCGAATGTCTACGATCCGTTCAACTATCTCGACGGTGGTGTGCTCAAAGGTATCCGTCTGGAAGATGGCTGGCTGAGCCCGGCATACCGTTTGCCGATCGGCACACCACCGCCGAAGTGGCGGCAAATCGCAGTGCTGCGGCAGATGGTTGACGAAGGGATTATCTCGGACCCGATCGCCCGCCGCGCCGCTGCGGTCGATCTGACGTTCGCCAGCCAGGAAGTGCCGCTCAATGCGCCGCACTTTGTCTTCTATGTGCGTCGTCTGCTGGAAGAAGAGTATGGTCCGCAATTCGCCAATATGGGGCTATCGGTCTACACGACCATCGACCTCGATCTGCAGCGCATGGCGCAGGAAAAAGCCGCCGAACGCATCCAGGAACTCGAAGAGCGCAATATCCACAATGCAGCGGTGGTCATTCTTCAGCCGAATACCGGTCAGATTCTGGCAATGGTCGGCAGTATCGACTATAACAAAACGATCCCGACAAAGACGCCCGGAGAGAGCGGCAACGTGCTCGATGGGCAGGTCAATGTCGCTGTACGCGAGCGTCAACCCGGATCGGCGCTCAAGCCATTCACCTACCTGGCGGCGATGGAACGCGGCATGACGCCGGAGACGGTGATCTGGGACGTACCGACGAAGTTTCCGCTGATCGCAGGTGAGTGGTATGAGCCGCAGAACTATAATGGTCGCTGGAACGGACCGGTGCGGATGCGCGCGGCGCTTGCCAATTCACTGAACATGCCGGCGGTTAAGGCGCTGAAGTATGCCGGCATCGATGAGACGATCGGTCTGTTACGCCGGGCGGGCATCACGACCCTGCAGCGTGGCAGTGGGTTCTATGGGCTGGCGTTGACTCTGGGCGGTGGCGAAGTCACGCCGCTGGAACTGACCGCCGCCTACAATACGCTGGCGAGCGGCGGGCGCTACTATCCGCCGATCGCCATTTTGAAAGTCGTCGATGCGAATGGACAGACGATCGAGGAGTTTCGGCCCGCGCTTCGCCCGCAGACGCTCAATCCAGACCATGTGGCGATTATCACCGACATGTTGAGCGACGACACGGCGCGCGCGCCGGTCTGGGGACTGAACAGCAAACTGAAGCTCTCCCGCCCGGCGGCGGTCAAAACCGGCACATCGAACGACTGGCGCGACGCCTGGGCTGTCGGATACACGCCGTATGTGACAGTTGGCGTGTGGACCGGCAACAACAACAATGAACCGACGAAGAAAGTCGAGAGTCTGACCGGCGGCGGCGTGATCTGGCACAACATTATGGAAGAGTTGTTCACCAATCCGAAGTTCCAGCGCCTGCTCGCCGAACCGTATCCCGACGGTCGATTGCCGCTTGATTTTATGAAACCTTCGTGGCTGACACGCAAACCCATCTGCCCGCTGCCGGGACCCTACCACGTTTCGAGCGAAGAACTGTTCGCACCGGATATGCTGCCTGCCGGTTCGGCGCCGGTTTCCGATACGGCGCACCTCTGCCGCGACATCTTCACCGAAGTGCAGGTCATTCGGTTGAACGATGCTCCCATCGAAACGACCAGTCTCATCACCGACACCGCCGTTGTGGGACAGTGGTACTGCGCTCCTGGCGAAGAGCCGGGCGTCGCGCCAGAACAGGTCACGACCATCCTGGCCTGGAACGTGCCGCCGCCTGACCTTGATGAGCAGATCGTGTACGAGTGGGAAGGGATGAGCAACTCGATTGGCGACCGAACCGTTGCGCCGGTCGTCGCTTCTGCCATTCCGGCATGTACGGCGGACATGCTCATCCCCCACACGCCGCCAGCGCCAGGCGCGGTGCGCATGCCGGATCTGCGGCGCTTTGGCGAGAACCAGGCGAAGGAGCAACTGGCGGCGCTTGGCATTTTCAACGTCTATGTCGATTATCAGACGCGCGACCGTATTCCCGATGTGTTCGATGAATACGCGCCATATGCCGTTGTCAGCACGCTGCCCGCGCCTGGTGAGTGGATCGATCCAAACATAACAGTCGTGCTTGGTGTACGTGCACCATAACGGGCGCCTCCCCGCTCACCCTGTGCAGTATGTGTTCGCACGTGGAAAAAAGGGAATCCTGGAAGCGAGGAAAACTGGTTTCTCAGGTTGCTCCATCTGCAGTCGATCAGCGCGCCCACGCGCCCCGGGTGAGAAACTCGTCGGAGCGCGGCGGCGCCGTGCCCCCAACCGGGCAAAGCTCGCCGGCGCGGGAGCCGATTCCTCAGAGCCATCAACCGCATGCCCGGGTATCAGGCGAGAACAGGATGTCTTCGCTTCCGGGAGAGATGTGAACTCTACGCGCCTGTCACGATCCGTGTGGCGATCGCCGCGATCTTTGCCCCGTAATCTGTACCAGGGCTGGCCCACCCCTGTCCTGTCGGGTTGTGCACCCTGCCGAGTTGCCTGAGGATCGGCGCCGAACCACGCATGCGCACTGGCAATGCCCGGTAGCGCAGCGCGCGCTCGATAGCAGCGCGCTGCACCGGGTTCTCCGCGCCAATCGGAAGCGCATACGCCAGCAACCGCCCGACGTGCGCCGGTATTGCATCGTGCTCCCAGGTGGCAAAACTGACCCCCGCTTCCCACTGTTGCCGTTGCGCGTTGAACGCCCAACCGTTCGTATTGGGCGGCGGAGTCGTCTGTTTCTGACCGGTGACGCCAATCCCGGCCGGGTTGCGCTGCGGACGCGCCGCCCAGAAACTGGTCAGATTGCCGGTTTCGTGGATCATCTGCGCCACCGCCAGGGTCGGATCGATGCCGACCTCGGCGCACAATTGCCAGTATGCCGGCACAATCACCGCTTCAATGTCGTGTGCAGTGTATTCGCCGTGTGGTCGCGCCAGGATGAAGGCTGCCAGCCGTGCGACGCTTGCAGTTGGACTGCCCAGTATTGGCGTCAGTTCGGTGAACATGGACATACACCTTTTCGTGCCTATCCAAAAAACCGCCCCTCCGATACGCGCTGCGTGCCACTCAGGAATGCGGTTTTTCGGTATCCTGCGTTATTCGGATCGGCTCTTAGTGCGCCGAGGCTGCTCATTTCAAAGTGATATTCCCTGATCACCGGACGACCAGGGGAAGAATGACCTGGTACGGCGGCGATGATGCCCGGACGCGCACTGTTGCCGGACCGTATCGGTTCACCCGTCCCGTTGTTTCGACCTCCTCCAGCCAGTAGGTATAGGTGATGCCTGGTTGCGCCGTCAGATCGCGCCACAGATACGTCGCGCCGCTATTCGGTCCGCCACGCGCGCGGATGAGCGCAGGTGTCACCACCACCGCATCGTCGACTCGCCCTGTCGTACTGCGTAACAGGCGAAAACCGAGCGTATCGAGTTCCATCACCGTTGTCCAGCGGATCGTCAGCCCCCCGTCTTCCCATCCAGCAGTAAACGACTCGAGCGCAATCGCCGTAGGAACACCCTCAAAGAACCCGAAATCATAGGTGTGATTATTCGTACCGGCAGCGGCATGGTTCTCGTAGGGAATGACATACACTGCGTCATTCCCGCGCACAATGCCGTTCGAGTCGCGGCTGTCACCGCCAGGACTAGCATCGTTGGTTGCATCAGTCAGCGTCAGGTTGATCAACGGTGTCTGCCGGTTCGAACCGGTGATGTTCGGAATGCGAATCTCATACTCCGATGCGCCTCCAGGCGTTCCGGTGCGCGTGCGAATGCCGATGCCGCCATCGTGGATGATGTTGTCTTCCAGATTTGCATCGATCTGATCTCTTCCGCTGCGGAAGTAGTATGTTCCTTCATTGTTGGTCACCGCCACGCCGATCCGTGTGCCGTTGCGCCACAACTCGACCCTGACGCCGGGGATGGGCGGTTCATCGGGGTCCTGTACGCCATTCCGGTTCGCATCAAGCCAGACGCGGTTGCCGATCTCGATCGGCGCCTGATCGCAGAACGTCTCCAGGTCGCCAAGCCCTGCCGATTTGCCAAAGGTCGCCCGCCGCACCCGGGTGCCTGGCGGCGAACCGATCGGCTGATCCCGCCCAAAGATGACATAGGCGTTCGTGAGGGCGCCATTGGCTGCATTGAACCAGCGCAAACCGCCGGAGCGCACCGGACCGTTCAGATCTGCCGGCAACGCATCGTAGGCAGTGGTGATAATCCGACGCTGCCCATAGTGGACCGCCATACCGCCAATCGTTACTTCGTCATGGGCAGAACCGTACTCATCACGGCTGTAGAACTCGCCATTGCCCGGTCCCTGTCGATTGGTCGTCGAGCCGCCGACAAGTCCGCCAGGGCATGCCCCGGCGTTTTCCAGGCTGTAGCCGGAAGGAGTGGCAGGATTGACGCACACGCGCACCAGATCACCGGCAGCGACACCGGCGTATTCACTCGTATCCGTAGCAATGGTGCTGTAATTGCGATTACCCAGTTGCATGCCGGCACGGTCGTTGAACGCAACCAGGATGGCGCCATCAACATCGAAATCGATCGATGTCAGCATCGGCTGCGGGTACATTGTCTGCCCAAACGGACCCTGGCTGGGCAACGGCATCGGCAGGCCGATATCGCTCCACTCGTTGATCCAGGGGAGCCAGGCGGCGGATGGCCGCGGGTCGCCGGGATTGCCGCGCGAGATCAGCCCACGCGGATAGGTGAGCGGGAACGAGAAGACTTCAGTAAAGTTCCCGACCGTTCCGCCGGGAGTATGTCGGTAGATATGCGCTGTCAGGTCGGACGTGTCGACGTTTTTTCCTGCATAGGGTCGTTCCCCTGAACAAACGCCGCCGATATACACCTGCCCGGCATAGGTTTTTACTGCCCACGGGCGAAATTCACCATCGCTGCACGCGGGCGCGGGAAGCGGATGCACGGTAATGTCATCCGCCGTTGGGGTGACCGGTGGAACACCGATGCGAATTTCGAGCAGCGTTCGTTCTGTCAGGTTAATGACCCACAGGGTTTCTTCATCTTCTGACAGCGAAATGCCGCCGATGCCACGTTTCCCGACCGCGTCGAACGCTGCCGGGTCGCGGTTGGGATCGCCTTCGTTGATGCTCAGGTCGCCAGGGCTGCGGGGATCAGGACCGACCGCGACGCCGGACGGGTATCCCGGCGCATTCAGATCGATCAGCACATCCGGCGCAACGGCCCGATCGCGATCGATACGATAGATGGCGCCAATGCCACCTGCGCCAAAACCAGTGTGCCGCTTGACGACCGCCGCCGCCAGCAACGTTCGACTGGAGCGCTGGTAGGCAAGTCCCCATGTGGCGCCAACCTGCTGTCCCGTTGCCAGATACACATTCTCACCAGGACCGGTGGTTGTCGGCTCAAACGGGACCTGCACGATCGCAGAGCGCTCTGCCGTTGAGCCGCCACCCTGCGGGTCGCCATTGGTGTAGCAACTGGTGACAATGTCCGGTCCCTGCTGGCAATATTCTGCCGGATTGTGCAATGCAAAATTGATATTCGATGAGTTGCCGTCCGGCACGAACTGAATGCTGGTATTATTCCCCGCGCCCTGCACCGCTGGACGCATATACGCGGGCCATCCGCTGAACTCGATGCGGTACGGTCCTGTACCGTTGGCATTGAGGGTGTAACTCCCAATTGCAGGCGTGTTCGGCGCAGTGCACTCTGCTATCGGATTTCCAGGACCGAGGCACAGCGTTGCGAAACTGACGGTTATTCCCGCCGCAGCGCCCGACGAATCAAAAGCTGTCACCGTGATGCCGCCGACGCCGGGTTCGGTCTCGTTGCGCACTCCATCGCCGTTGAAATCGCGGAACACATTGCCGCTGATGACGCCGGCGGCCTGAACGCTGGCAACCATCGGAAGGGCAGCTGCGATAAGCGCCACGATCACCGTGCTGACTATCAGGGTCAGAGGGCGCCGTCTGGGGATCAAGAAACGTTTCATGGTTCGGCCTCCTGTAGGACTACTGGAAGATCGAGCGAACAGACAGGGGTCGCTCATCAAATCCAAACGGATCGGCGAAAGCAGGGTTCTGCAGCGCCTCGTCATCGGTTAGCGCTTCGAGAAAAGCAATCAGGTCGCGGCGTTCACTATCGCTCAAGACAAAACCAGCAATCAGCGGATGACGGGCGGCGGCGCATTCTGGTTCGACCCCGGCGCCCCAGCGCCCGCCTGATTCGTAGAAGCGAATGACATCTTCGAGCGTTGACAGGCTCCCGTCGTGCATATATGGCGCTGTGACCGCTACATTCCGCAGTGGCGGAATGCGAAACCGGCAGGCATCTGCCGGATTGCCCGTCTGCTCTGCCAGACCGCGATCCGCACTGCGCCCGGCGCCTGTAGCCACATGCGCCAGATCAGACCAGCGCGGCGGCGTGGCGCGCTCAGGCGGTGAAAGATCGACGTGGCAATGTCCGCACGCCAGTCCTGGCGAAAAGAAGAGCGCCATGCCACGCTTTGCAGCCTCGCTCAGCGCTGCCCTGTCACCGAGGTAGACATATCGGTCATATGGCGTATTCCGCGCATTCAGCGAGCGGACAAAAGCGCCCAACGCTTCAGTGATCCGCTGCCAGGTGAACGGATCGTCATCCGCAGGAAACGCTGCAGAAAATCGATGACGGTACGCCGGGTCAGTTCGCAGTCGGTCAATCACGATCGTTTCATTTCCTGCAACACCCATCTCGGGCGGGTCGGCGGTAAAGAGCGCTCGTTCTATCTGCTGATCCAGCTGCCGCACCTCATGCGTCCAGGTGAACACCGACAGTTCGCCGCTGTTGAACAGCCCTGGCGCGTTCCGCCGCAACGGTACGCCGGTCGCGCCGACCGGAACAACCCGTCCATCGCTGAACCCCAACTCCTGACGGTGACAGGTTGCGCACGCAATCCGCCCGTTCCCTGACAGACGCCGGTCGTAGAACAAAGAACGCCCCAATTCAATCGTTGCGCGATGCGCATCATCCGATGCCTGCGTCTCTGGAGCAGATGAAGGCAGAGAGAAACCTGCGCCGGGTATGACCAGAAGCAGCGCCACGATCAACGCATATGCCAGGCGATGCGTCATAGGAGCCAATCCGAATAACGCACGATACCGAACAACCGCCCCTTCGATACGCGCTGCCCGCTACTCAGGATGCGGTTGTTCGGATAGGCGCTAAGTCAACTCGAACGCGATTATCGTTTTCGGCATCGCAATCTCACATTCCTGCGAGCCGGCGACGAACGCATAGCAGAGCAATTCGTCCGTCTTCGCGGATGAAGCGCGTCGGTGTATCCTTAGAAAAGCTCAGAGCAGGAGGCAGAGAACCAACGCCCCGCGCATCAGCGCCTCAGGGACGCGGTTTCAACCGTCGGTACGCTGCTTTGATACATTCCAGCGCTTGAGGACGTAGCGTGTGTCGTATGGCTGGTCGTACTATCCTAACACGTGAACTGACGCCGATCAATGGTTAATTTCGTTAGAAAAGCGTTTTGTTTCTGACAGGTTTGTTATTGCCAGTTCATGGAATATACTTATGGCATCGCAGTTTCAGTACGAAAGGAAGTATCGATGCGCCTCGAACACGTTGCCCTGAATGTGTCCGACCCCGATGCGATGGCACAGTGGTACACATCTCACCTGGGGATGCAGATTGTGCGCCATATTCCGACGCCGAATGCAATCTATTTTCTTTCCGACTCGGCTCAACGCAGTATGATCGAAATCTATCGTAACCCGGCAGCTCCCGTGCCCGATTATGCCTCCCTTGCGCCACTGGCGCTGCACCTGGCGTTTACCACGAGCGACATGGAAGCCGAGATTGCGCGTCTGGTGGCTGCTGGTGCAACCCATGTCGCGCCCATCGAAACGACGCCAGCCGGTGACCGCCTGACATTTTTGCGTGATCCGTGGCAGATTCCGATTCAGCTGGCGCAGCGGAAGACGCCGATGTTGTGACCAGATGCGCCTCTTTTTGGGCACGGCACCGCCGTGGGGGCACGGCACCGCCGTGGGGGCACGGCACCGCCATCGGGCACGGCACGCCGTGGGGGCACGGCACGCCGTGCCCCTACCATGTCCCTTTTTGGGCACGGCACGCCATCGGGCACGGCACCGCCGTGCCCCTACC